>OBAG01000147.1_pt1 | contig 86383 bp, 76 predicted proteins | sample 1517701 | NCBI WGS metagenome assembly OBAG01 (sample SAMN04571702, study PRJEB22368) | human gut metagenome | biome: human gut; material: stool | host: Homo sapiens | place: Luxembourg | collected 2012-09-07 | reverse complement strand
TGATGGAAAGTACACAGGTATCTTTGATGTTGATGATCAGGTTGTTGCCGATCTGCGGCATGATATTACGCAGTGCCTGTGGCAGAATAACATTGATCATAGTCTGCACATGTGTCATGCCGATCGCCTTGGCTCCTTCTGTCTGACCCGGGTCAATGGAAAGGATACCGCCGCGGACAGTCTCCGCCATGTATGCACCTGTGTTGATGGATACGATGAAGATCGCGGCAAACCACATGGACATATTGATATTGAACAGGTATGCACTACCAAAGTAGATGAACATTGCCTGTGCCATCATAGGAGTTCCACGGAAGAACTCCACATAGCAGGCAAGGATAAATTTCACGATTTTGCTCAGTACCTTCTTGGCTGTGGAATCGTTTTTGTCTACCGGGATCGTCTGCACGATACCTACGAGAAAACCGATGATGCATCCAAAAAGTGTTCCGACCAGTGCCAGCCACATGCTGACTCCGGCTCCCTTCGCGAAAGAGGGACCATATTGCTGAAGAAGATATATGATTCTTCCTCCAAAACTTTCAGGCAGCATTTTGCTCCTCCTTTATGACTCGCTTGACAGCGGCTGAACTGAGATTGCTTCGTCCATCATATCGTTGAAGTCGTCTTCTGTCATCTCGCTTAAAACTCCGTTGATCGCATCTTTGAGTTCATCGTTTCCTTTCTTGAGGGAGATACCGATGTTGATGTCCTCATCAGATACTTCGAATTCTCCGTCTGTTCCTGTGAAGTCAAGGAGTTTGAAATCCGGGTAAGCTACGCAGGCAGCTTTTCCTGTAGGCATATCTGTTACGACTGCATCGCATTTACCGGATTCCAGAGCTACCAGCATTGCCGGTGCGCTTTCCTGTGCTGGAAGGATGTTTCCGTCCGGGATCTGCGGCAGGCAGGAATCATACCAGATGGTATTCTGCTGAGAAGTAACCGTTGCTCCTTTGAGGTCTTCTACGCTTGCTGCGTCTTTATAGTCTCCATCCTCTTTTACCAGAGTGATGATTGATGCGTAATAGTATGGATCTGTGAAATCAACCATCTGCTGACGTTCTTTGGTGATGGACTGTCCTGCAATAACACAGTCAACCTGTCCGGACTGCACTGCCGGTACGAGGGAATCCCAGTCAAGTTTGACGATCTCAAGGTCGTAGCCAAGTTCGTCTGCGATCTTCTTCGCCATCATAACGTCATAGCCATATGCATAGTCGGAACTTCCGGAAATCTGCACTGCTCCGTTGGAATCATCCGGCTGTGTCCAGTTGTATGGAGCGTATCCACATTCCATTGCAACTTTGAGGGTCTTTTTGTCAGCCGCGCTTACGCTCTGTACACCAAATACTCCGCATGTCATAGATGCTGCTACGGCTGCTACTGTCAACATTCTCCACATTTTGCTCTTTCTCATTTTCGTTTTCTCCTGAAATATATATTTTTCATCCATATGTCCTTTCGGAACATATCACCGTGTTGAATAAAGCAGATTGGACTGCTTTAAAGTAAAAAAAAGCGCACGGAACTATGAAGTGCCCCGTTGCGCTTTATGACATTTTAATACTTTATTTTTGGAAAGTCAACATTTTTGTTTGCCGGGGGCGCCCGGCAGTGGCGCATTTGTAATGCAAGACCGCCAAGGGGACGTCGCCCGTCCCCTTAGCAAACCCCTCGGCTATGTGTTTGACGGAAATTTTGCCTTGTGGGGTGCCCTTTGAAAAATTCTCCTGGTGCATCAGATTGGAAGACTTTCGTATAAATGGAATTCAGACCACACCGTGTCTCCGTAGGGCTGCGTCTGCGACATGCAACAGGGTTGTTCTGTGTGGGGACATACTATGGGATAATGTGGTGAAATTGGTAGAGTTTGGCTTTATAAGGTGAGTTATAATATAGCATAATATACTATTATTGCCCTTTCATAAACCAGTAACACCAGTGTAGCACGGCACGATTCTTATATGGCAAGTTCTTTCGTGACATAACATATCATTACCATTCCACAAACCAACATCCATCACTTCAATACCATGCTCTCCTCATAAATCAAATTCTCCCGTACTACAACATCCCTTTTTTCCCCACCAACGTCACACCCCACCAATAGTATGGTATGGTATAGCATACCACAGCCCACCTCCTGCACGTCGCAGACGCAGGACCCCTGAGACACGGTGCAAATTATATGAAAGTGTTCTGGCTTGTTGCACCAGGAAAAATTTTCTAAGGCTCCCGCACAGAACAAAATTTCCGTCCAACACTTGCGCCGAGGGGTGGGTGAGGGGGCTGGCCAAGCCCCTTCACGGTTTTCTTCTTTTCAAAGAACAAAAAAACGGCAGTTTTTACACCACCGTTTTTATGCCTACATTTTATGAAAAATTATGACGGTCTTCTTACAGAAAGAATAGTCCTATAAGTAGCATCATTACTAATCTTAATACCATCCTGGGAGTTAGACGCATGTACAATCTGTCCATTGCCCATATAAATTGCAACATGTCCACCATAGCAGATCAGGTCGCCTGGCTGGGCGTCTGCGTAGGAAACTTCGGTTCCCCAGTTCTGCTGCTCGTAGGATGTTCTCGGAAGGCTGTAGCCGAACTGTGCATAGATACTCTGCGTGAAACCAGAACAGTCAGCACCGTTTGTAAGGCTTGTGCCGCCCCATACATACGGGTTTCCAACAAACTGCAGTGCATAATCTACGATAGAAGATCCTGAGCTTGAGGATGAAGAACTGGATGAGCTTGAGGAGCTGGATGATGAACTCTCATAATCATCCGGATCTACAGTGTTGTCGCTGTCGATCACGTTGCCGTACTCATCGTACTCTACATCATCACTGCTGTCAGAGGATGTATCCTCATCTTCGCTGTAATCACCGTCTGTATTTTCATCCTCAGAGTAATCCTCATCAGAATTTTCGTCGTCTGTATTTTCGTCCTCGGAGTAATCCTCATCCTCAGAATAATCCTCATCAGAGTTACTCTGGTCTTCCTGTGCAGCTTCTTCTTCGGCTGCCTGTCTTGCAGCTTCCTCAGCTGCTGCAGCAGCTTCTGCCTCTGCCTGACGTCTTGCTTCTTCCTCAGCGGCGATACGCTCTGCCTCAAGCTGCTCGATCTCTGCCTGCTGCTGAACGATCAGGTTGGAATACTCAGTTGCCATCTGCTGTGCGTATGCGATCTCATTGTCGCAGTCTGCAGAGTTGGCTTTCTTGGTATCGATCTGTGTCTGAAGGTTTACTGACTCAGATTCGTATTCCTGTTTCATTCCCTCGAGTTCTGCCTTCTCCTGTTTGTACTGGTCACCGAGCTGTGTTACCTGGTCGATGGTGTTGGCATATTTCTCAAGGCTCTGTCTGTCGTATTCATACATCTTCTGTGTGTATTCTGCTTTGGTAAGAAGATCAGAAAGGTTGTCAGCATCCATCATCATCTGGAACCATGCAGCGTTGCCGCCCTTCTCATAGATGTACTGGATACGTTCTTTCATTGCTTCGTACTGTTTAGTCTTGGCATTCTGTGCTTTCTCAAGAGCTGTCTGGGTATTCTGAATGTCAGTTTCTTTATTGCTGATATCTCCCTCAAGGGTCTGAATGGAAACCATGACATTCACAAGATTTGCATCCAAAGCATCAATTTCGCTCTGTAACTGCTGCTTTGCTGAATAAAGCTGGTCAATCTGTGCGTATGTAGCATCCAGCTGTGCGCTGGTAGCTGCCTGTTCCTCTCTCAGCTCGTCTTCTCTTGACGCGCTTACGCTGACAACCTGTGATGCTGTCATCATTAATGCTAACGTCATGCAAACAATTCGTTTCTTCATGTTTTCACCTCATAATCTAAATCAATCTATTTTGTAACATTTTTGAAATATCTTATTGAACTTCTTTTACATATTAACATATCGTTCTCAGGAACGCAAGAGTAAATAATTAAAAATTTTAAATTTTTGTAACAATTAGTAAAGAATACGAAAAAAAGAAGCAGTCTTCTGTAATGAAAACTGCTTCTCTTCGTTAACCATTTCCTGTTTTAGCTATATAAATCTGCAAGGATCTGTGCTGCTGTCTTGTTCTTGTATCCGTCCGGATCAGAAAGTGTACTGCTGTACCATCTTAAGTAGTTACCTCTTCGGATATAGTTACCACAGGATGTATGATAATTGTACTTCGTAAATCCTTTGTATTTTGACATATATGTCTTGGCAAGTGCGATTGCCTGGCTGTCATAATCTCCATCCGGTGTGCAGGTTCCTGCGATCTGGCAGCCTGCCTGCGGTGTGGAGTGGACGATCACGGCACTCTTGTCCGGGCACTGTCCGAGAACGATCCAGGTGTGACCGTCATCATAACCGATATCTCCCGGCTGCATCTTCCAGCCTGTCTGTGAAAGATAATTCTGGTTTACGATCTGTCCCCATTTCAGAGTATTCTGATAATAAGAACCAATATCGCCGGAAACAACGGTATAGCCGCTGCCCTCACCTGACTTCGTGTGCATTACCTGATAGGATGCCCAGCCGACAAATCCGGAACAGTCCAGACCCTTGGCTCTGTTTGCATCACTCAGATCTCTGTAGTTGTTATAATCATAACTGCTGCTCTGACTGTTGTACCAGGAGATCCATGTAGGGCTTACACCCTTTCTTTTGGAATCATTCCAGCCGCCGCCCCATACGTACAGAGCCTGTCCAACTGGCTGCAGTGCACCTGCGAGATAGTTCTTGATCGTTCTCTCTGATGTAGGTGCCGTCGGAGAATTACTGCTGCTGCCATTGTAAGAATTAACCATAACACCACTGGAATTAAATACGTAGTATTTTCCATCGATCAGCTTGGTACCTGTTGTCATTACAAATGTATCTGGATTAAAGTAATACTTATTTCCGTCAATAGTCACCCAGCCGCCTGTGGCAATTCCTGTATTGGTATTGAAATAATACGTATTTCCGCTGACTTTTTTGAGTCCCTTATACATAACTCCTGTACTTGGTGCAAAGTAACGGCGCTCACCTTTGCTGGTCTTGGTCCAGCCTGTTACCATCACGTAAGTCTTGGCCCTGAAATAACGGACATTTCCATTTGAGGCCTTAAGGAAACCACTCTTTGTCGCACCTGTACTACCATCAAAATAGTAATAATAAGATCCAACTTTCTTAAGTCCTTTATACATAAGTCCATTCGACGGCGTAAAATACCATTTCTCACCCTTGCTGTTCTTCATCCAGCCGGTCGCCATCACGTATGTATCAGACATAAAATACCTTACATTCCCATTCTGTGCCTTAAGAAAGCCGCTTGTCGTATATCCTGTAGAAGTATTAAAATAATAATAACTGCTGCCAACTTTCTTAAGTCCCTTGTACATAACTCCTGTACGGGAATCGAAGTATCGCTTAGGTCCCTTGGAATTCTTCTGCCAGCCCTTGTAAAGCACACCTGTCTTGGTATTCAGGAAGTACTTATTCTTTCCAAGTGTCAGCCAGCCCTTGACCATCTTTCCATTCTTGTAATAGTAGGTTTTTCCGTTTATTGTACGAAATCCTGTTGTTGTTGCCGCCTGCGTCTCTACGGTTGTTGCCTGTAAAGCAAAGCCTGCAGCAAAAAGCATGAGTCCCAGAAGTATCCCCAAAAGTCCTGCTTTCTTACATACCTTCTTCATATAATATCCTCTTTCTTTGAACGATAACAAAAACTCATTATTACTTTTTTCGTTACAATTCTTTACAATATTATTACAATATCATGTAGGTATTATATCTCAAGATTTCCAATACGTCAATATAAAGATGAATGTCTGTGTCCCACATACGTTACTGTTCACTCCGTTCACAGTAACCCACATACATCTAATTTATGAAAACATAGCAAAAAGGAGCAGGAAAATCCTGCCCCTCAGTAAATCCATATTTTTTATTACAGAAGATGTTTACGAAGTTCTGCTCCGTCCTGTGCGCTTAAGTAAGCCGGTGCAACATCAAAAACTGTCTTGCAGCCTTTCTGTCCTTCCTGGCTCATGCGGTATGCTGCTCTTGCATATGATGCGATTACGGAAGAAGTGAATTCCGGGTTGGAATCCAGTTTCAGGCTATATTCAATCACATGGCTGTTCTCATCATTCCAGCCTGTTTTGCCGGAACGGATAACAAATCCACCGTGCGGGATTCCGCTGTGATCACGTTTCAGTTCTTCTTCTGTGATGAAGTGTACTGTAGTATCGTACTCATCGAAGTAGTTTGGCATAGTCTTGATCTCGTTCTCGATACGTGCAAGGTCTGCGCCTTCCTCAGCTACTACGAAGCATTCTCTGGTGTGTTTCTGTCTTGTTGTAAGTTCCGGATTTTCTCCGTTTCTTACAGCTTCCAGTGCTGCTTCTACCGGGATGGTGTACTGTTTGCCGTCTTTGACTCCGTCGATCCTGCGGATCGCATCGGAATGTCCCTGGCTTACACCCTTGCCCCAGAATGTATAATCTTTACCGTTGGTAAGGATTGCATTTGCATACAGTCTGTTCAGGGAGAACATTCCCGGGTCCCAGCCTACGGAGATGATTCCTACATGTCCGCTCTCGGAAGCTGCCTTGTCTACGTTTGCAAAATGCTCCGGAACTCTTGCATGAGTGTCAAAGCTGTCTACGACATTGAACCACTGTGCATATTTCGGTGTCTGCTCCGGAAGGTCTGTTGCACTTCCTCCGCAGAGGATCAGAACATCGATCTTGTCTTTCATTTTTTCTGCTTCATCTACATGATAAACGCTTGCTGTATCTGTGAGGATTTTTACTGTTGAAGGATCACGGCGTGTAAAAACTGCTACAAGCTCAAGATCCGGATTGTGCTTAACTGCACATTCTACGCCTCGTCCAAGGTTTCCATAACCTAAAATTCCAATACGAATACTCATCTTAAGATTTCCTCCTGTACTTTTCCATTGTACTTCTAAAGTTCCTGCCTGTTCAGTTACAGGAACCTGACCTGCTGCTTTCGCTTTATCACAGCAGTACGATACTATGATAATATCACAACTAAAAAATGTCAATCCGTTGATTTGTATTTTCTTTTATTCATTTAGTAATACTGAATAATTTTCTCAGCAGCAGAATACACCGCCGCCCGGACAGCACAGTCCGCAGAGCATATTTGCGATACAGAGCTTCATACAGTAATCGCTTCCATCCACCGGCATTCCGCCAAAAGGATTCTGCTGTTCCTGATACCAGGTCCCGCCGCCCTCCATTCTCTGAAGGAACATACGATACTGTACATTATCCGGCTCCAGGTTTACCGCTGTCCGGATATCCTCCAGTGCATTGACATTATTTCCAAGTCCCATATTTGCCATCGCAGAAAGGTAATACCACTCTCCGTTCCTCTGCTTCAGGGACGAGAGTACATTCATTGCCTCCTGGAAATGACGGCTCTGGATATAATTGGCAGCTGCCTGTCTGCGGATTGCCTCCTCATCCTGGTAAGTGCTGTTCTGACGGCCTGTAAATCCACCGTAGTAGCCGCCTGCATTTCCATAAGAGGAGCCGTATTCCTTTTCTTTCATGATCTGTTCATAAGCCTGCTGGACTTCCTTGAACTTCTCTTCCGCCTGTTCTTTGTTTGGATTATTGATATTTGCATCCGGATGATATTTCCTGCTCAGTTTCCGGTATGCCTTTTTGATTTCTTCATCGGATGCATCCCTGGAAACGCCAAGGACACTGTATGGATCAAACATTTTCTTTCTCCTGCTCTTTCTTCCTCTTACCGGACACTGCTTCAAATCTGCACCAGACTCCGGAATACAGAATATTCCGCAGTATATCGGTATATTTGATAATAGGAAGTTTTTCAAATTCCCGGCAGACCTCTGCCATCATCATGATCAGCATCTGCCGTACCTGTTCATCGAACCCTTCCATTATATAACTTCTGGAAAAAGGATTGTAATTTCCTTTTTTGATATCTTCCTCTACATCATCATAGGCATCCATAAGATAAATAAACTTACCCAGGAAAAAGCCCATCCGGCGCAGTGTCGGTTCCCACAGATCGGTCCGATACGCAAAGATCTCCTCCATGATCTTCCCGAAACATCCGGAAATGCGGTCGATATTCTCTTCTCCCGCCTTCTCCATCTCAGAAAGTTCATTCAGAAGTGAAACGATCGTGTCGACTTTCTTACGCCACCGCTCTTCTGCATGCTTCTCTTTGCCCCGAAGGAGGTTCCCGTACAAAAGACTCAGAAGCTTCTTCTCGTCTTTCCAGTCATCCTCACATTTATAGTATGCAAGAAAAACATTCATATCTGCGGCATACTCTGTGATCGCATTCTTGCGGACCGGCTGTTTCCGTACAGGGTGGATGATGCATCTCGTCGTTCCCTTCCTTGTCGGCGGCTCATAGAGCCCGCTCAGGAGAAGGATCACAAACGTCATATCATATGTCAGGGAAATCTGTCCTGTCACTCCATAGCGATCCCGCAGTTCTCTGCAGAGACCACAGTAAAAAGAACGATACAGGTCAAAATCCTTGAATTTAATCTCCGGTTTATTTATTACCACATAACCAAACATAAGACCTCCGGCTGTATTCTGATCTCAGATCGTATTCAGCTTTTTTTGATAAATTTCGTGTGGCATTTCGGACAGTCGATCTCGATCTTGCCTTTTCCTCTCGGAATACGGATCTTCTGTTTGCAGTTCGGACAGGAATAAATGTGATATTCCTTTCTCTGCTGCATGATGTTTTTCTCACGGTTGAATTTCTGTCTTATGCCAGATGTGATGGACAGATATTTCTGGTTTTCGGCATAACGCTTCTGTATATTTCTGGAAAGCATTCTGTAATAAGTATAAAGGATCGCAAGAAGGCCAATGGTATCAAACGCCGCGCCGACTCTGTTCCGAATAAACATGGACAGAATGATCATCACAAATGCAACGCCCATCGTAAATCTTGCAAATGCGTCTACTCCATAGCGTCCTTCCATAAACTTGATAAACTTTTCTCTCATGCAAGTCCTTCTTTCTTTAATGAAATGATGTCACTATTATTATGTAAGATTATTTTTATCTGTCACTGCACACCTGGAACACATAAAACTTCAGATAATAAGATTCATCTGAAGACCACAGGATCGGATGATCCGGTGCCTGGGTCCTGTATTCTACCTGACGCAGTCTCTTGTGTGCATTTCGTGCGGCCTGTCCGATCGTCTTGGTAAAGAGTTCATAATCCATAAAGTGAGAACAGGAACAGGTTGCAAGGAATCCTCCATCCCTGACAAGTTTCATACCACGCAGGTTGATTTCTCTGTAACCCTTGACTGCATTCTTGATAGAGCTTCGTGACTTGGTAAACGCCGGCGGATCGAGGATCACGACGTCATATTTCTCGCCCTCTTCTTCCAGTCTCGGAAGCAGTTCAAAAACATCCTCACAGATAAATTTAACTCTGCCGTCCAGTCCGTTCAGCTTCGCATTCTCCTGTGCCTGATGAACAGCAAGCTCAGAAGCATCCACACCGGTAACTTCTCTTGCTCCTGCAATTCCCGCATTCAATGCAAAAGAACCTGTATGTGTAAAGCAGTCCAGGACTCTCGCATCCTTGCAGAGTTTCTGGATCGCAAGACGGTTGTATTTCTGATCCAGGAAAAATCCTGTCTTCTGTCCGTCCTTGACATCGACCTGATATTTCACTCCATTTTCGACAATCTCAACAAGAGTCGGGAACTCCGGTCCGATGAAGCCCTTGTGAAGTTCCATTCCTTCCTGCTTGCGGACTTTGGCATCACTTCTCTCGTAGATTCCACGGATGTTGATTCCGTCCTCTGCAAGAACTTTCCTGATAAGTTCGAGGATCATTTCTTTCCAGCGGTCGATTCCAAGTGCAAGGGACTGTACGACCAGAACATCCTCAAATTTGTCAACTGTCAGACCCGGCAGGAAATCTGCCTCGCCAAAGATCAGGCGGCAGCTTGAAGTATCTGTTACCTTTTTGCGGTATTCCCAGGCATCTCTTACTCTTTTTTCAAAAAAGTCCTCGTCTATATGCTGATTCTCATCTCTGGAAAGCAGACGTACCGTGATCTTGGAATTGGTGTTGATAAATCCTCTTCCAAGCGGATATCCGTCAAAATCATGTACCAGCACGATATCTCCATTTACAAAGCTTCCCATAATACTGGCGATCTCGTTGTCAAAGACCCACATGCCACCGGATTTGAGAAGTCTTCCTTCTCCTTTTTTCAGTGTAACCACTGCAAGACTCATATTATTTCCCCTTTCGGCTATATATTCCCCATCAATTAGTTAACAAGATTTCCCTCTATTTTATCACAGTTACTTTTAGATTTCCAGTTTTTCGCGGGGCTCACAGAAAAATCACACTTTACGGCGAAATTCAGCTCTATGTCACTGATACCACTTCTATATATGAAAAAAGCCGCAGTTTCTCTGTCTGACCAGAAAAACTGCGGCTTGGGATCATTGATCAATATTCTTCGTTGTAAGATTCTTCCTCATAGGAAGCCTCATCTGTAGATTCGTTATAAGAAGAATCCTCTGTATCCTCTCCGTAGAGCTGTGCAAAGAATCTCATTGTTTCATCATACAGACTCTGTCTTGCATCTGCCGGCTGTGCTGCAAGGATATCATCTGCTGCCGGTTCTGTTTCGATACTGAAGATTTTCTTCATGTCGTTATTGATCATATTAAGTTCACCTGACATATAGGCATCTGTGTCGCTCGGCACATAGGACATTCCACCGTCTTTGAGTACGTTCAGATAGGACTCAAGAACTTTCTTTGTCAGTTTGGAAGCGGTATCTGAATCAAGTGTAACTGTCGGCTGGACTGCATCCGCCATAACAGCCTGAAGTGTTGCAAGATCACCCTGATATTCTCCCTGGCAGAACTGCTGTGCCTGCTCAAACTGTGCTTTGGAAGCATCGTCAAGAGAATCTGTATTTAATGTGTCATCTGCTGAACTTTCAGTTCCCTCTTCTGTAGTCTCATCAACAGTGTCTGTGCTTTCGCCGGATTCTGTCGTCTCATCGTAAGATCCATCTGTACCGGTCGTTTCATCGCCGGTTGCCTCCGGAATGTCTGTATTTCCATCATTTTCGTCTGTGGTATCTTCTGACTCACCTTCTTCCGGTGTTTCTGCAGCAGTATCCTGTGTACCATCCTCAGTTGCTTCCGGAATGCCCATGTTATCCTCTGTGCTGCTGTCACTGCTTTCAGAGCCGGAATCATTCATACCGGTATCCTGTGCCAGATTCGGGTCCTCAGTAGAAGACTCAATAACATCCGGTCCAAGTTCATCTGTAGCGACATCCTGTGTAATGTCCTCTCCATCGCTGGAGTCCTCATCTGCGATCTCTTCATCCTCGTCATCACTGTCATCTGAAGAGCTGTCATTGCCGGTTGCTTTGTCCAGATTCTTCTGGATGCTTTCAAGAGTCTGCTTCATCTCCTGGATATCATAATTCTGCTGTACAATCTCCTGAAGAAGTGCTGTGATCGTATTCAGTTCATCAGCGCTCAACGTCACATTGTTCTGAATTGCAATGTTATTTACGATATTATAGATTTCATCCGCATTCTGGATATTATCTCCGATGATCTGAAGCTTTGCCTGGTTGATGATATTGGTGGCATTGTCATTACCTACCTGCTGTGCAACATCTCCGGTGACTACAACTTCCTTGGTCGCCAGATCTTTCTTGGTAGAATCAAGCTGCTTGCCGCTGGCTGTCTCATAAGCCATCATGACACCTGTCAGGGCTCCTGTTCCTGAAACCTCATATGGGCATGCTGCAACAGCTTCACAGTTGGAAACTCCTGCTGTGGAAAGTGCATTCGCCAGCATGTTGCAGGTTACGTAGTTAAGATTCGCTGTACGTACCTTGATGCCGCCTGACTGTGTTGGCTTTACATAGGCACAGCTTAAAGTTCTTGTACCGATCTGTTCATTTGAGATATATTTCCCCAGATAGTTGTGTTCATCCTGATTGTTTACAGTGATGATCTGAACCTGGCTTGCATCTGCCTTAAAATACTTCATCATGGTATTCTTCTGTGCTTCTGTAAGATCTGCTCCCAGTGTTACTACTTTGGATGCATCTGCCAGTACCGGAAGTGGATTACCCAGTGCAAGACACATACTGCACAGTGCTGCTACGATCAAACTTCTTTTTTTCATAAACTCATCCTCCATTATGATATGATCCGACAGCCCAGGGACTGCCTTCATAGTCTCTTCTAACAAGTGTCTTTATTATAACACAGCGTTTTGCAGAATTGTATTTTTTATTTTATTTCTGCGAAATCATTGAAATTTTTCGAGAAAAACGTCGATGGTCCCGCCACAGACCATTCCTTCGTCCTCTGCCTGTGCTACCGTCATGTCTGCACGGATGATGCGGGTCATCTCATTTTCTTCATGGAGAAGTCTCAGACACTGGTGCTGGACTTCGCTTTCCATGCAGCCGCCGCCGATCGTGCCGATGATCCTTCCGTCGCCAAGTACCAGCATCTTGGTTCCGATCGAACGTGGTGCGGAACCTCTGCGGGCTATGATCGTCGCAAGGATCTTGGGCTGGTCCGTTTCTTTTGCCCCTGTGAGATATTCCATGAGAAGCGGGTCGTATCCTGACGTTTTCTTTGTCTGGTTCTTGGTCTGGATCAGTTCTGCCACGATGGAAACAGCAATTTCCTCCGGTGTTTCCGCATGGATGGAAAGGCCGACCGGTGTGTGGATCCCGTCGAGTGCTGCTCTGTCAAAGCCGTCCTCTTCCATCTGATTCTTAAGAAGCGCTGACCTTCCACGGCTTGCCATCATTCCTACGTAGGCGTATGGCTTATGCAGGATCTGCTCGAGACACGCACGGTCATAGCGGTGTCCTCTGGTCACTACCAGAAAATAGGTATCTGGTGTTCCTGCGATTCCCTGCAGGCTTTTTTCGAAAGCATCACAGAGCACCAGATCTGCTCCGATCTCTCGTGCACGGTCTGCAAAATACGGGCGGTCCTCCAGTACCGTTACGTGAAAACCGACTCTTCCGGCAAGCTCGATCACCTGCTGTGATACATGCCCGCCGCCACAGATCACAAGATGCGCCTGACGTTTGAGATGCTCTATAAAAAACTTCTGTTCTTCTATTTCATAAATGCCGCTCTGCGATGTCTCTGTAATCTGCGTTTTCAGTTCTTCACTTACCGCGCCGCTGCCTGTATGTCCCAGAAGTTCCCCCTCTGCAAAGAAATACCGTTTCCCCGCTTCCGGTCCCTCCAGCACAGTCGCCAACAGGTTGGATTTCTGCTGCAGATTTTCATTCATAACATTGTACAGTCCAAAAAGATCCATTCTTTTCCTCCTCCGAATCTCTTCTTTCAAACATTACCCCAAGTATATCATGCCGTTATCTGATATGCAAAAGAAAAAGCAAAGCCTCCTGTTCTTTCAAAAGAACTGTGCTTTGCTTTTTATCATTTTTTATAAAACACTCACAATACCAACAACCGCCATGATCCAAAGCGCCACTGTGAGCACTAGCATTGCCGGGCTGGCTTTTTTCTCGATGAGTTCCTGGGGTTACGGGTCATAGTAGAGGGTTACGGTGGAATCTTTCTTATAGGTAGATTCTCTGCTGAAATTGTAGCTGCTTAAGAAAGTCCTCTTTTTGCCGTTCAGGTTATACTGTATCAGAGGGTAATAAGATTCTACTGGCTTGGAGAGCTTCTTTTCTTCGGTTTTGTAGTAAAGGACATCTGTGATCGTTCCTGTGATCTCGGTGAGATTCTTTTTTCTTTTTCCAAGGTAGGAGGCGAGGGCAATAAGGCCTCCCACCAGGAACAGTGCCGATAAGATCAGGGATCCCTGCTTCTCCCCGGCATTGTTATATACAACCGGGAAAACTGCCAGGAGCATTCCCTCGATTGCAATCGCAAATCCCATTCCTGCAGAAACCGCACCGGTATTTAACGGTGTGATCTTTCCTGCATTTCGGATCAGTTTGATCTCTTCGCCTTTTTCGTATTGTCTGGTGCTGTTCAGTTTCTGCTGGAATGTCTTGTTGTTCCCCTCATGGCAGGAAAGTGTCAACTCATAGTAATGCTGGATAAGCTTTCCCTGAGGGTCTCTTTTCTCAACAAGTCTTGCATTCATAACTTTTCCGGTGATCAGGGCACCTTTCCTGCGAAGTCTGAGACAGGCGCGAAGATTGCTTGTTCCCAGGACAAAAACAGCTGCTCCGATCAAAACGATAAATATCGTCTGAATACTCATATTTCCAAACATAGGCACAGCACCTCATTCTTTCTGGTTAATCCATATCACGGATAATTTTTCTGAGAGGGTAAATGAATGTCGGGGAAACGGATAATTCGTCGATTCCCATTCTGACAAATGTTTCGGTAAGTTCCATATCTGCACCCAGTTCGCCGCAGATACCAACCCATGCACCGCCCTTGTGTCCGTTATCATTTTAGTCTTTTTAATGATTGTTTTTATTTTACCAATCTTAAATCGGTCATTATTTCAAAAAATGGTCAATATCAACTTCTGTAAATGATCGTATGATTGGATAACTGGTTCCATGTTCCGGTTCCTGTTCCTGCGTATACCAGATACCGCACAGGCCATTGTTGCAGGCGCCCTCTACGTCTTTCTTATAATTATCACCGATGAATGCACACTCAGCTGTCTGTACGCCGGCTTTTTCCACGCAGATCTCAAAAAGATGTGGATGCGGTTTCTCAACACCGGCTTCTTCGCTGCTGACCATAAAATCAATATATGGTGCAACGCCGAGGGATTCCAGTTTCTTATACTGGATATAGGCGGTCATATCGGTTCCTGTTCCGGTGCAGACGCCGCGTTTCTTAAGTTCCCTGAGGAAATCGATCACTCCAGGGACCGGCTGTGACTGGCGGATCAGGGTATCCCAGTATGCATGATACATATTGCGGGCATGTGGAAAAACTGGTTTTTCCCAGAGTTCAAGCATCCCCTGCGTACGGAGCAGGCGGTTATGGATCGCTGCTACATCGCCGCCGATCCTGTCGATCATTATCTGTCCGGCTTTTTTGTAGCATGCAAGTGTTTCCTCCGCTGACTTTCCAAACGCACTCTCGCAGTAGTCGGTGAGGGCTTTCATCCCATAAATGTGGTTTTTGTCATAACTGTACAAAGTATTATCAATGTCAAAGATCACTGCTTTTATGGAAGGTCTGCCGCCCGTAATGCTTCCTTCTGGCGAATCCGTTACTTTTGGTGTCTGGATCATATCCTCAAATTCAATCTGGAGACCGGCTGTGATCTTGGACAAAACACCAATAGATGGATTTGCCTGACCTCTTTCGATCTGGGCCAGCATACTCTTGCTGACTCCTGTCCTTTCAGCCATCTGATCGAGGCTCATGCCTCTGTACTGACGGAATCTCTTTAAATTTACTGCTACATTATTTGATAAATAGTCCATATCGTCATCTCTTTCTCTTGTGTGGTATCTGCGGATCATCTATTTCCGCTGCAGGTTTCTTCCTTTATCTTACCTTATTCTTCTGTTTTTGACCATACAAAAATGCCGGCGTATGCCTGTTTCGGGCAGACATATGCCGACATTTGCTTTATGTTACTATGAAATCTTACTCTAAGATATGCTCTCTTCCCATGGATATGATCATTCTGACATGGTCATCTGCCAGGGAATAAAAAATGGATTTGCCTTCTCTACGGTTCTTTACGAGCTTGTTCTGCTTGAGAATGCGTAACTGATGGGACACTGCTGACTGGGTCATATTCAGGACTTTTGCCAGATCGCAGACACAGACTTCGGATTCAAACAGGACGAACAGGATGCGGATTCGGGTAGAGTCTGCAAAAACTTTGAACAGATCTGCCAGATCATAGAGTTCTTCTTCATCCGGCATGGTCTCATTCACGATCTTAAGCAGATCTTCGTGGATCTCCTGACATTCGCAGGTCATTTCTTCTTTCTCTTCTGCCATAAACAGTCTCTCTTTCTTATAAATTTTTGACAAATAATGTGCGGATCGCATTCAGGACTGCGAGAACCATGACTCCGACATCGGCAAAAATCGCTACCCACATGTTTGCAATACCAACTGCACCCAGGATCAGGCAGATCACTTTGATACCGATTGCAAAATAAATATTCTCATATACGATACGCATACATTTCTTTGCGATACGGATCGCCTTGACGATTTTTATCGGGTCGTCATCCATCAGGACCACATCGGCTGCCTCGATCGCAGCGTCGGAACCCATAGCTCCCATTGCGATACCGATATCTGCTCTGGAAAGTACCGGTGCATCGTTGATCCCGTCACCAACGAAAGCGAGTTTCTCTTTTTCTGATTTCTTTGCGAGAAGTTCTTCTACTTTGCTTACTTTGTCAGCCGGAAGGAGTTCGCTGTATACACGGTCAACGCCAAGTTCACCTGCAACCTGCTGTGCAACTCTGTCAATATCACCTGTCAGCATGACAGTTTCTTTGATACCGTTTTTCTTAAGGTTTGCGATTGCATCTTTGGAAGTCGGTTTCGGAACATCGGAGATCAGGATGTGGCCTGCATAAGCTCCGTCGATCGCCACGTGGATGACAGTTCCTACCTGATGGCACTCTACTGCTTCTATGCCGATGCGCTTCATCAGCTTAACATTTCCGACTGCAACCGGAGTTCCGTCTACTTTTGCTGTAACACCGTTGCCGCTGATCTCCTCTACATCTGTCACGCGGTTCTGATTAATCTCTTTGCCGTAGGCAGTTTTGAGGCTGCGGCTGATCGGATGTGAGGAAAAGCTTTCTGCAAGTGTTGCGTACTCGAGGATTTTGGACTGTTCCATGGTGTTGTGATGGACACCTGCTACTTCGAATACACCCTTGGTCAGAGTACCGGTCTTATCAAATACGACGTATTTTGTCTCGGACAGAGTTTCCAGATAGTTGGAGCCTTTGACCAGGACACCTGCGTTGCTGGCCCCGCCGATTCCGGCGAAGAAACTCAGCGGGATACTGATCACAAGTGCACACGGGCAGCTGATTACAAGGAAGGTCAGTGCACGGTAGATCCACTGGCTCCACATTGTAGGATTGTGAAGGATCACAAGGTTTACAAGCGGTGGCAGGACTGCAAGCGCGAGCGCACCGTAGCAGACTGCCGGGGTATAATAGCGGGCAAATTTGGAGATAAAGTTTTCGGATCTGGATTTACGGGAACTGGATTCCTCGATCAGTTCCAGGATCTTGGAAACGGTAGATTCATCAAATTCTTTGGTTGTTCTGATCTTGAGCACGCCTGTCATGTTGATGCAGCCGCTGATGATCTCATCACCTGGTTTTGCACTTCGCGGAAGACTTTCACCTGTCAGTGCACTGGTATTGAGGGTTGTGGTTCCTTCTACGATCACACCGTCGAGCGGGACTTTTTCACCTGGCTGTACGACGATGATGGAACCGATCTCAACTTCATCCGGGTCAACTTTTTCCAGTTTACCATCGTTTTCGATGTTGGCGTAGTCCGGGCGGATATCCATCAGTTCGGTGATGTTGCGGCGGCTCTTGCCAACTGCATAGCTCTGGAAAAGCTCGCCGATCTGGTAGAACAGCATAACGGCTGTGCCTTCTTTGTAATCCTTCAGAAGGATTGCTCCGATAGTTGCTACTGCCATCAGGAAGTTCTCGTCAAATACCTGTTTGTTGCGGATTCCCTTGAATGCTTTGATCAGGATATCATAGCCGATCACAAGATATGGGATCATGTAAAGTGCAAATTCCAGATAGCCGTCAACTGGAAGCACGGACAGTACTGCGATCAGTACGAAAGCTATGATGATTCGGGTCAGCATTTTTTTCTGCTTTTTGTTCATGTTCTCTCCTCCTTCACCCATTTGATAAAGATGCCCTGCCGCATCCGCAGCAGAGCATTCTCATTGTTCTTATAAGTAGATCTCGCAGTCATCTTCAACTTTCTTGCAGTTCTTGAGGACTTCTTTCATAACGCTGTCCGGATCCTGGCCTTCTTCGAATTCTACTTTCATCTTGAGCATCATGAAGTTTACGCTTGCATCCTTAACACCTGCTGTGTTCTTGGCAGCTTCTTCCATTTTGTTTGCACAGTTTGCACAGTCAACTTCGATTTTGTAAGATTTCTTCATAGTGGTGATCTCCTTTTTCTTCATAGATGTTTTATTCACGTTTTCATATGAACACTTATTCATATGTTTGATTGTATTATACCATCTTGCATAGAAATGTCAATATGTTTTTGCAAAAAAAGAAACCACCGGGAACGGAAATTTATTCCGTTCCCAATGATTTCCTGGTTTTCTCAATCTTTTACAAATACTGCGACTGCTTCCGTCCACACGGTTTCGCAGAACTGGTCTACACAACAGGCTTTCTCAAGTCGGTAGCCTGCCTGAAGAAAGGCTTCGAGGTCTCTGGCGAGGCTGGTAGCTTTGCAGGAGACGTAGACGATGCGGTTTACACCGTAGGAAAGGATCTTCGGGAGTGCTTTCGGGTGGATTCCATCGCGCGGCGGGTCAAGTACGATCACATCCGGCTTCTCGGTCAGATCATCCAGCACCTTCAAGACATCACCTGCAATAAATTTGCAGTTATCCAGTCCATTCCGTTTTGCATTCTCTCTCGCTGCTTCCACGGCATCCTCCACGATCTCAACACCGATCACTTCTTTTGCCACCGGCGCGAGGAGCTGGGCGATCGTTCCGGTTCCGCTGTACAGGTCAAAAACTTCCATTCCACTGGTATTCTGAATGTAGTCTCTGACAACATTATAGAGCACTTCCGCTGCCAGTGAGTTCGGCTGGAAGAAGGAAAATGTGCTGATGCGGAATTTCAGCCCAAGCAGTGTCTCATAAAAATAGTCCTGTCCGTAAAGGATCCTTGTCTCATCACTCTTGACCACGTCAGAAAGTGAATCGTTGATGATGTGCATGATCCCAACGATCTTTCCTTCCAGCGGCAGTGCCAGAAGCTGTTCCTTAAGCGGTTCCAGATCGTATTCTTCCTGACTGGTAGTGACAAGATGTACCAGGATCTCGCCGGAGGTCACGCCGCGTCTCAGCATCAGATGGCGGAGATAGCCCACATGCTGGAGTTTACGGTAATAAGAAGCTCCTTTTTCCTGAAAAAATCCCCATACACAGGTCAGGATATCTGTCATATCCTTATGGACAAGTTTGCAGTCGTCTGTATTCAGGATATCATAAGTGCTGCCTTTCTTGTGCAGTCCAAGGGAAAGTGGTCCGTCCTTGTATTCATCGCCAAAGGAAAATTCCATCTTGTTGCGGTACCCGAACTCGATTGGGCTTCCGTGGATCCCTTCCCATTCAAAATCAGCCCTGCCCTCTGCGTTTGTCTGTCCACCCTGGATGAGTGCATCTTCCAGAAGCTCACGGATCTGTCTGTCTTTCATCTCAAGCTGATTCTCGTAGGACATTGTCTGGTACATGCATCCGCCGCATGCAGGAAAGTTGCTGCATACCGGCTCTCTTGTCTCAAGAGGGGATTTCTCCAGAACTTCCAGGATGCGTCCCTGCGCCCTGCCGGAGCGTTTCTTCTGGATCATGAACCGTACATTCTGACCCGGGATTCCGTTCTTGATCAGGACTTTCTGATCATCCACCTGGACATAGCCTTTGTTTGGAAAGTCCACTTTTTCTATAATGCCTTCGTAAATTTCACCTTTTTTCATTTCACTTATTCCTTATCTTACTTTTATATTTACAGTAAAACAGCCCCGGTTATCTGCCGGAGCTGCTCAAAATCCAAGTTACTGTTCACCGTAGCCTGCTTACTCTTCTTCGTCCTCGAAATAATCATCAAAGTCGTCGTCGAAATCTTCTTCAAAATCCTCCAGATAATCTGGTGTGAAGAAACGGTAAACTGCAAATGCGATACCTGCTACTGCTGCAACTGCACCGATGATTGCCAGCACCCAGAGAACTGTGTTTTTCTCTTTTTCTTCTTCTTTCTTGTTCATGGTAGAGAGTAATTCCTCGATTTTGGCATTCATGTTTAAATTATTCAGATTCATTGTACGCACCATCCTCTCGCTCGATGTCAATTTTTATAGAACATAGTATATCACTATTCTGAAATTTTTACCATATATTCTATAAAAAAGTTACTTCAAAAATCCGCGAAAAATTCTCATCCTTTCTCCAGAAAAGGTGCACTGCCTATCTTACTGCCTATCTGAACCTTTGTCTCCACACCTTCCTGGGAATTCGTCAGCAGATCCTGATCTGGAACCACGCATCCTTTCTGCGTCATATAAATGATCGTTGACCCGCCAAATGCGAAGTTCCCCTTCTCCTGACCGCGGTCCACATGGTCACATACCGGGTGGTTTTCAATCTTTCCGACCATCAATGCACCAACTTCCATCATCAGGAGCGTTCCGAAATGCTCGGACTTCATAAGTGAATACTCCCGCGTATTTTCTTTGTAAATAGGATAAACATCATTTGCCACCGGGTTCACCGTGTGCAGAACACCTGGTATCCTCCTTCTCACCGATTCCTTGCCACTGTCGACATAGATATAACGATGATAATCATCCACACTGAGTCGGAACACCCACAGATATCCGCCTGTAAACCGCCTCGCAAGTGCCTCATTCCGAAGAAGACTTCCTGCCGTATATCGTGTATGCTTGATCGTAACTTCTGTCTGCTCACTGACCGGATAAACACTCAGCCGACAGTCACATGGGCTGATAAAGTGTGTCTCATCCATGTCGATCGTGCGCGCGCCTTTCCGAAGCTTTCTCGTAAAAAAGTCATTATAAGAACGATATCTCCGCGGCTCATAATCCTTCATATTGATTCCGGCTTTTCTGATAAAAGGATCGATTGCCAGAGTAGAGATCCCGAAATCCAGAAACCTGCCGCCAAGTTTCGAAACTGACGGTGACACCAGCGGCTTCAGCAGACATCTCCCCGCTGCACTTCCATAAAGCTTCTCCAGGAATTTATCCTGACCGGTGCTTTCCTCCCATTTATGCCCCTGACGGTCTGCCGTGTATCGCATGGCTCAGGCTCCTTTCAGTTTTTGTATTCTGTAAAGATTATATTTTGCCCACCATCCTTCTTTGTAGAGAAGGATAAAAAGAACTGCCACAGCCACAACTGCTACCAGTATGACCAACTCGCGGTTTGTCGGCTTGCGGAAACGGAAATTCAGGATAAAAAGAAATCCTACCAGCAGCATCGCAATATGAAGACATACGAGGAAATAACGGAATCCCGGGAAAAACACTGAAACCATAAACAGAAGCGGCATGATCACAGACATGGATGTGATCGGAAGTCCCTGATAATATTTACGGTTCTCGCTTGTCTCGCTCTGTCTCTTTTCTTCCATTACGTTAAAATATGCCAGCCTGATCACGCCTGCCACACCATAAAAAGCAAGGATCATCAGACTGTAGATCTTGCACATTCCAAGCTGGTATCCCAGAATGATCGGAAAAATGCCAAAACAGACAACATCGCAGAGGGAATCGATCTGAATCCCAAAAGCCTTCTCATCATCTGTCCGGTTCTTTTTTGTCCGGGCGATCTTGCCGTCAAACATATCACATAATCCTGAAAATGCAAGGCAGAACACTGCCAGCGGCAATTTCCCATCTATTGCAAAAAACATGCCCATGATCGAAGAGATCAGGCTTATGTACGTTACCACTACTGTATAATCATAAAATCCAATCATTCATACTACCCCTGTTTTTCATTTGTTTTCTGACCTATCGTCAGCTGCGCTATTACTGTAAAAAACGCACTGATAAAGAGTTCCCCATAGTATCCCAGTCCCCTGCTCAGTACCATTCCAGGAAGCAGAAGGCTTCCAAAAACAGGCACAAAAATATTCAGGAACAGTGTCTCGCTGATTCCCATTCCTCCCGGAAGGGGTAGCATGTCAACAGAAACAGAAATCACCGCCTGCAGAAACAGGACCGTCCAGAATCCCGTTCCACTGAGCGAAAAAGCCCGGTACACAAACCAGGTGACCGCAAACAGAGCCATTCTCTGTGCAAATGTGATCAGGATCACATGAAAGATCACCCGCGGATGAGTTCTTAAATACGCAGCAGTTTCTCTGTAAGTATCCATAGAATCTTCCAGCTTCTTAAGTCTGCTGTGTTTTTTGCAGACAATATGCAGTTTCTCCAGGATCTTAAGACCCTTTACCAGAAAGTTTCTGGCAAGATCCGGATGAAACACTAGCACTGTCATAAACGTAACACAAAAAATATTCAACGCCAGTCCCAGATAAAAGATCGGCAGGATCCCGGTCAGATAGCGATGCAGAAAACCTCTGCCAAAGACCGCGATCCCGACTCCGATCGCCACCAGCACAAACTTGTAAGTGATCGTAACGATCATCAGGATCACTGTTGCCACTGGGATTGAAATCTTTTCTTTCTTCATATAGTAGATCTGCATCGGCTGTCCGCCGCTTGCAGACGGCGTGATACAGCTGAAGAAAAAACCTACCGATGAAAACAGAAAACAGACTCTTTTCCTGAGATGGATCCCATAGGAACGCATCATATACCAGATGATGATCGATTCACCCCATATAAAAAAAGCTACCAGTGCCACTCCCGGCAGAAGCCAGATCTTGTCTGCGCTCTGAATCGCATCCATGACTGCCCCCAAGTCCTCTCCATGAAAGACACCATAGATCGTCAGCCCAAATACTACGACCAGAAATATCGTATTAAAAATTATCTTTTTTGTTTTGTTCATACGCAGCTTACCCTTCTGTAATCTTCAGGATCTTTTTCTCGATCCTGCTGCCAAGTTTCTCATAGATCCTGTACAGTTGTGTCTTCCTTCCGATAAAGAAACACAGTTCTGCCAGAAGAATACCGCCTGCCACATCAACGATCACATGCTGCTTCGTCAGAAGTGTCGATGCAAATACAAGGACTGCGATCACCATGGATACTCTCTGATACCATACCGGAATCTCTTTTCTTCCGCGAATGCCAAGATAGCAGAACCAGCTCACAAGACAGTGGATAGACGGGAACAGGTTATCTGCCGCATCTATGGAATACAGCCAGAGTGCTGCCTGGTTCCATAAGCCGCCGTCTGTGATCAATGGTCGTGTATTTGTTGTGGGGTATGCAAGAAAAAAGCCAAGGCAGATACATCTTGATATAAAATCCCCTGTAAAAAACTGGTACACACTGCGTCGATCCTGCCTGGCAATCAGAATATAATTGACAGCCCAGAAAAGATAGCAACCGAAATAGATCACAAGAAACTGCGGGACAAAAGGAAGGCTTCTGTCCACGCCGGTCTCGATATTGTGGTGATACCATCCGCCTGCGATCATTCTGGAGCCGGAATAAACAAGACAATTAAATACAAAAGAAAAAATAAGTGGAAAGACTCCATAAGCCGGGAGTATCCTGGTGATACCTTTCATAACTTTCTTCATTATATACTCCCTTCATCTTTCTCATGTAAACAGTATATCATCCTCGGACCGGGTAAGCAACCAAAGTCCGAAAACATTAAGAATTCTTAAGAAAAATGTCAGATTTTCTTCAACTTTGCAAATCCTGCAAACATTTTTTTGACTCCGACCTTGTCAAAATCTACGGTTACTTCATAATCTCTGCCGCCTTCTACGATATCCCTGACGATACCAACGCCAAATTTAATATGACGGACGGTGTCTCCTACGCCGTAATCCAGTGATGCCGCCTTGGTGACTTTGAAGGTCTGTGCTTCAAACGGTTTCGCGCGGAAGGTCTGACGCATCTGCATGTAGCTGTTCTTAGGGGATGGTGTCTCCTGCATGGACGGCTTATGTTCCTGAATGGTCGTTCCAAGCTCTACCAGCTCCCTCGGAATCTCACGGACAAATCTGGATACTTTGTTGTACTGTGTCTCTCCGCGGACCAGGCGCTGGCGGGCACTGGTCAAGGTCAGTTCTTTCATTGCTCTTGTGATCCCCACATAGCAGAGCCTGCGCTCCTCCTCCATATCTGTAGGATCATCTGAGAAGATACACATGCTGCTCGGGAACATTCCATCCTCCATGCCTGCAAGGTAAACATATGGGAATTCCAGTCCCTTGGCACTGTGCAGAGTCATGAGCAGAACGTAATCCTGATCCGGATCTACTGTATCAATATCTGCGATCAATGCGATCTCCTCCAGGAATCCGGAAAGTGTTGCTTCTCTGCCCTCTGCCTTCATTGCTTCCTCATAGGAAACAGTCTTGGAGATCAGCTCGTCGATGTTCTCAATCCTTGCTCTGGATTCCTCTGTATCCTCTGCTTTGAGTTCATCCACGTATCCGGTGAGGTCGATCACTTCTTCCAGGATCTCTGTAACGCTGTATGCCTGTGCCTTACTCTTGAGTGACTGGATAAAGGTAACAAATCCCTCAATCTTGTTCAGGCTCCTTCCGATGGATGGAACTTCCTCTGCCACTCTCAGAGCATCATAAAAGCTCACATTCATGTAATCCGCATAATCCTGCACACGTCCTACAGTCGTTGCACCGATTCCTCGTTTCGGTACATTCAGGATACGTCTGACTGCCAGATCGTCTGCGGAGTTATCGATTGTCTTGAGATAGCAGAGCAGATCCTTGATCTCTTTACGCGCGTAGAAGTTGATCCCTCCTACGATCTTGTATGGGATATTTGCCTTCAGACACTTCTCTTCAAACAGACGGGACTGTGCATTGGTTCTGTAGAGGATCGCACACTCTCTGTAATCTGCCAGATGTTCTCTCTTTTTCTTTGCAATATCTCCGATCACGTATTCTGCTTCCTCAAATCCGTTCATAAACTGGCGGAAGTGGAGTTTCTCTCCCTCCGGATTCTCCGTCCAGAGGCGTTTCTCCTTACGTGCTGCATTGTTGGCGATCACCTCATTCGCCGCATTCAGGATATTCTTGGTGGAACGGTAGTTCTGCTCCAGGCGGATCACCTTCGCATCCGGGAAAACCCGCTCAAATCCAAGGATGTTGCCAATGTTGGCTCCGCGGAATTTGTAGATGGACTGGTCATCATCACCTACTACGCATAAGTTCCCATATCTGGCAGCAAGAAGACTTACGAATTTAAACTGTACGGTATTGGTGTCCTGATACTCATCCACCATGATATAGCGGAATTTCTCCTGATAGGACTCCAGGACATCCCCGCAGTTCTGAAAAAGTTCTACGGTCTTGACCAGCAGATCGTCAAAATCCAGGGCATTGTTGCTCTTGAGCGCAGCCTGATATTCGCGGTAGACCTGGGCTACTTTTTTCTGGTTAAAATCTCCTCCTGCGTTCATCTCCATCTCATCTGGTGTGATCATCTCGTCCTTGGCATGGGAGATCTGTGCAAGAAGGGACCTCTCCTTGTATTTCTTGGTGTCGATATTTAATTTGCGGCAGATTTCCTTCATCAGAGTCTTCTGGTCATCGCTGTCATAAATGGTGAAACGATTGTCATATCCAAGCCTGTCAATATAGCGGCGCAGGATACGGACGCAGGTAGAGTGGAAAGTCGCAACCCAGACGCTCATTCCATCCGCTCCTGTCAGCTTATCCACACGCTCTCGCATCTCCTGCGCTGCCTTGTTGGTAAAAGTGATCGCAAGGATATTGAATGGATTCACGCCCTTGTCAGCGATCAGGTGGGCAATCCTGTGTGTCAGTACTCTCGTCTTGCCGGAACCTGCTCCTGCAAGAATCAGAAGAGGCCCCTCTGTATGAAAAACTGCCTCCTGCTGAGGCGGATTCAGTGTGTCATATATACTCATTAGATTTCTCCTGTTTCTGTTAAACGTTAATAAGTTATCTGTGTCGAACTGATGTTTTACAGTCTTTTTCCATTATACATGAAAGTCCCGGGAGGGTAAAGGAAATTCCTTCGACAAGACTGCATTTTCCCAATACAAAAACAGAGAAACCAGTCTGCCTGATCTCTCTGTCCTGTAACTTCTGATATGTAGTTTTTATTTTACTGTGATATGGTAATTCCAGCTCTGGTATTCTTTCTTTGCTTCTTCCAGAAGAATGCCGCCGTGCATGAGCGCACCGCCCGGATATTCCACACCATTTACCAGATACATCTGATTTTCCTTAAGTCCACGGAGTCTGATTCTTACTCCCGGATCGTTTGCACGTACTCTGGATGCCACAACGCTGACAAGTGCTTCGTTTCCGTCTTCACTTACAAACTCCCATGCCGCATAAGGACCTTCCTCCATCGCATTGGTCAGTCTGTAATAATCTCCAAAGTGGATCACATCATAATATTTCTTAAATTCCTCGATCTGACCACGGATCTGCGTTTTTTCTTCTTCTGAAAGTTTCGCCGGATCCAGTTCATATCCGAAGGTTCCTGCCATCGCTACGGCTGCTCTTGTCTCAAACGGTACGAAACGTCCTGTCTGATGGTTCGGGCAGGCAGATACATGAGATCCCACTGCGCTGACCGGATAAGCAAACGAAGTTCCATACTGGATCTTCAGACGCTCGATCGTATCGGTATCATCGCTGCACCAGATCTGAGAAGTATAATGAAGCATTCCTGCGTCAAATCTTCCGCCGCCTCCGCTGCAGCCCTCGATCAGCATATCCGGATATCTCTTTCCGAGTCTGTCCAGAAATTCATACAGACCAAGAACATAACGGTGCGGAACCTCTCCCTGGCGGTCTGCCGGAAGTGCTGCACAGTAAATATCACTGATGCTTCTGTTAAAATCCCATTTCAGATAATCGACATTCGCTTTGTCCAGGACCTTGGTCATCTCATCAAAGATATGATTTCTGACATCTTCTCTGGAAAAATCAAGCACAAGCTGGTTACGTCCACGGTTCGGTCTTCTGCCCGGCACGGTAAACGCCCAGTCCGGATGTGCACGGTAAAGGTCACTGTCCTCTGATACACATTCCGGCTCGTACCAGATACCGAATTTCATTCCAAGACCATGGATGCGCTCTGCCAGCTCGCTTAACGTGCAGCCTAATTTCTTCTCGTTTACCTGCCAGTCTCCAAGACCGCTGTTATCATCATCTCGTTTTCCGAACCAGCCATCGTCCATGACGAACAGTTCCACACCGCAGGAAGCTGCTTCTTTCGCCATCTCGAGGAGTTTTTCACCGGTGAAATCGAAATAGGTTCCTTCCCAGTTGTTGATGAGGACCGGTCTGCGTTCCAGTTTGAACCTGCCTCTGCATACATGCTCACGGACTGCCTTGTGGTAGCAGTTTGACATTTTTTCGAAGCCCTCTGCGCTGTATACCATCATGACTTCCGGTGCATGGAAAATCTCGCCTTCTCTCAGAAGGAACTCGAAATTTCCCGGATGGATTCCCATGATCAGTCTGGTCTGGTCAAACTGGTCTTTTTCTGCTGCCGCGAGGAAGTTTCCGCTGTACAGAAGTGAAAATCCATAACACTCTCCTGAAGTTTCTGTCGCATTTTTATCTGCCAGCATTACAAATGGATTGTACTGATGGCTGGATGCACCGCGAAGGCTTCCGACAGACTGCACACCGTGGTGGATTGGTGTTCTGGAAAGCTGTCTCTCCATCTCATGTTTTCCATAGAAAGTCATCCAGTCCCAGTCTCCATACGGCTGGTCCAGGCAGAGGGACATCACACGCTCAAGCTGAACCGGTGCTTTTCCGTGGTTTTCCACGCTGACACTTCTTGTGATGACATCCAGATCTTCCACTACTCCGTAGTACAGTTTTACTCTGACATCCTGCACATCATCACGAAGAGTGATCACGAGAGTCTCTGCCTCGTTTTCGTCTGCATACATTGCCGGAAGTCCCGGAATGGAATATTTTCCCTTGATGATCTCATAGCCTTCATAACGAAGCCCCAGAGTTCTTGTTCCATTATCATAGCGGATATCGAGTGCACTCTCACGATAGTCTCCGCTTCCAAAAGAAGAATATTCCTGCGGCAGAGTATCTGTGGAGTATGTCCTGTCCCCTGCTGCCTCGTCCGGATTTCCGGAGAAACCGTGGTCTCTTCTCTGGATCAGGTAGGAATAATCGCAGATGTCTGTTTTTCTTCCATAGTAGGTGTGAAGCAGGATTCCTTTGTCGTCTGCTTTCACCTGATACATGCTGTTCTTTGTGCACAGGGTGAACAGTCTGTTTTCTTTGTCAAATACGATTGCCATAGATGTCTTCTCCTTTTGATAAGTTTATGATTAAGTTTATTTTACCGCTCCATTGACAACGCCGTTGAGGATCTGTTTCTGGCATACCAGATAAAAGATCAGGATCGGGATCAGTGCCAGCAGGTAGGATGCAAATGCAAGGTTGTAGTTGGTTCCGAACTGTGTCTGGAAGTTCAGCTGTGCAAGCGGAAGTGTGTTCTTTCCGGTTCCTGACATGATGACCAGCGGGGTCATGACATCGTTCCATGTTCCAAGTGCAGTGAGGACTGCCACTGTCGCATGCATCGGCTTCATGATCGGAAAGATAATACTCCAGTAGGTTTTCCATGTGCTCGCGCCATCTACTTTTGCTGCCTCTTCCAGTGCCATCGGGATATTTTTGAGATAGCCGGAGTACAGAAGAAGGTTCATTGGCATATAGAATACCACATAAAGCACGATCACACCAACACGATTTCCGATTCCCATCTGAGAAGTCTGTTTTACAAGCGGCATCATCAGGATCGCAAACGGGACGAACATACCACTTACAATATAGAGATAAGAAAATTTATAAAATTTACTGTTTGCCATGTTTCTTCCGATTGCATAACCGGCAATGGAATGGATCAGAATGGCAAGTACTACCGTCACGATCGTGATCAGCAGAGAATTTCCGAGAGAATTCCAGAAATCTGTGACCTTCATCGCTTCTGTAAAGTTTGAAAAGCTCCAGGAGGATGGCAGGGAAAGTGCTCCTGCAATATCATTTGTCATCTCTGACGGCTTTTTGAAAGCGATCACTACTGCCATATATAATGGAAAAAAGATCGTGATACATCCAAGGATCAAAAGGATCGTGACCGGCCAGTTTGTTTTGCCTGCGACCTGATTTTTCTTCATTATAACTGCTCCTCCTTTTTATTCAGAAATGTAAGCTGGAATACAGAGATCGCAACGATGACTACGAAGAAAAGCACCGCATTCGCGCTCTGGAACCCAAACTGTCCTCCATCCATTCCGTTTCGGTAAATAAGATAGGAAATAGACTCTGTACTCTGTGCCGGACCACCTTTTGTCAAAGACATGATCTGGTCGAATACCATGAGGAAGTTTTTCATGCAGAGAACCATATTTATGGTAAAAAACGGGATGATCAGCGGGAACGTAAGGTTTTTGAACTTGCTCCATCCTGTCGCGCCGTCGATCGCACCTGCCTCGTAAACATCCTCCGGAACTGTCTGCAGACCTGAGATATAGATGATCGTGTTCATCGCGATCGCCTGCCATGCCGCAACGATCACGATCGCAAACCATGCAGACTTCGTGCTCGCAAGCATACTGCTGCTCAAAAATCCGATTCCCAGTCTGTCTCCGATCGTCGGAAGAATATATGTAAAAATAAAACTGAAAATATAGCCGACTACCAGTCCTCCGAGGACATTCGGGATAAAATAGATCCCGCGGAGTGTGCTTTTTGCACGGATCTTGCTGTTCAGACCGAGTGCAAGGATCAGGCTTACCACATTTACGATGATCGTTGCCACGATTGCAAACTTAAAGGTAAACAGATAAGATTTTCCCACGCGGGCATCCTGAAAAAGATCGATATAGTTTCGAAGGCCTACCCATTCATAGCTGCCATAACCCTTGAAGTTCGTAAAACTGTAAATAAATCCTTTGATCAGAGGCAGTGTATTAAAGGTAAAAAACAGGATAAGCACCGGAATGGTGATCAGCATAAATGTGCGTTTTCTTTCATTTCCTTTCATGATTCATTTCCTCCCTCTCCATGTTCTTCCTCATACTTCTGGACTTTTCGTATCAGGTCACGGTTGTAGCGTATCCAGTCTTTATCGAATTTTGCAAGGAAGCTGTCTGCATCACCATCCATAAGATAGGTCTGGATCATTGCATCTACGGCCATTTCTGACGGATAATGGTGATCCTGATAGTCTGTCATTTTGTCGTTTTCGATGTATTCTTTCACGCCGTCAAGCATGGACGGAAGTTCAAAGTCACCTTCCTTGCATGGAACTGCATTCTGCTCGTCCAGGTAAATCTGAATATTTTCATCCTCAAGCATAAATCGCAGAACTTCATAAGCGGCTTCTTTATTTTTGCAGTCCTTCATAACCGAAAATTGAAGGTCTACACCAGAATTCAGCACCTGTTTGTCTGCATTGTCGTTTGCCGGGAATACAAAGGAATCGATCTGCATATCAGGATTCACAGACAAGATCTGTGGAACTGCGTAACTTCCGATACAGTACATCGCAGATTCGCCTCTCGCAAAAGCGGTGCAGGCATCGTTGTAACTGTATGCATACGGATCATCCTGAGCATACGGAAGGAGCTGTATGATCTTGTCAGCAAGTTCTCTGTATTCTTTGGAAAAAGTTGTCTCTCCTTTGTTGACCTGCTGGCAGACATCTGCCGGTGAAAGATCACATGCCATGGCATTCCACGGTGCAAGGCAGGTCCAGGTATCCTTAAATCCAAAGTACAGCGGACGCTGCCCGGAAGCCTTGATCGTATCAAGAAGTTCTATAAATTCATCCCAGGTTGTCGGGATCTCCCAGCCGTTTTCCTCGAACATTTCCTTGTTGTAAAGGATTCCGGCTGCATTTGCCACATACGGAACTGCGTAAGTGCCGTCTTCCGGAACAAATTCCAGATTTTTGTCGATATCGAGATATGCCTGTTTGATATCTTTCAGGCCATCGAAATCTGAAATATCCATCAGCATGTCTGAATCCACAAAATTGGAATAGTTCACATCTCCGCCGATCCCGATGATATCCGGCTGGTCTTCCTTGATAAATCTTGTCTTGAGGATCGTCATTGCCTCGTTTGGTGATTCGATCGTCAGTTCAATATCATCATGAGTTTCATTGAATTTTTCTTCCATCTTTTCAAAGGCTTTGACTGCCTCCGGTTTGTACTGAACCATTTCGATCCTGGTTTTGCCGTCAGAAGTCTTTGAGGAATCTCCGCATCCGACAAGAGCAAGTCCTGCTCCCATAAGAACGGTTCCTGCAAGAATTAATTTTTTCTTCATTGCACTTCTCTCCCTTCCTGTTTTTCTTTTAGTACCACGGCCATAGTATTTTGGATCCTGAACGGATTTCCGTCACTTTTCATCTAAAATAATATCATCTGGACTTCTTTCCGTAAATATTCTCATGACAGCACTTTTATACCTTTATTCGTTTTTTAAAGAATAAAGTTGAAGTATAGACTCATTATGATATATAATATAGAAAAACATGCAATTTTCGTGTATTACTAACAATTTTAATTGATATTTTTTAGTAATATTAACCAGTTTCTATGTTTCATGGAGGATAAAATATGGATAAAGTCTTGTTTCATATGTTTTCAGATGACCGTTTTATGGATCTTACACTCTACCAGTACGGGTATGAAAAGTGCCGCCCGCTGCACTCCTATGGGCCTTTTGTACGGAATCATTTCCTGTTCCATTATATTATTTCAGGCAAAGGGACGCTTCTGGTCGATGACGAGAATTCCCACTCTACAGAATATCAGCTTCAGGGCGGGATGGGATTCCTGATCGAGCCGGACCGCGTAAATACTTATTTTGCAGACCGTGAAGATCCATGGGAATATGCCTGGATCGAATTCAGCGGCCTTCGGGCAAAGGAGATCCTGGAAGGTTCCGGGCTTTCTTCTGCTTCTCCGGTCTATCTTCCACGCACACCGCAGGATGGAGAACGGCTCAAAAATGAAATCCTGTATCTTGCCACACACTCTCAGGAATCTTCCTATCATCTGATCGGACATCTTTTTCTCATCATGGACGCGCTGGTCAGCGGTTCTTCCTCCAGACGGCGCACCCAGGGCGGCAAACGCGCACAGTATTATGCAAATGAAGCGGTGGCTTTTATCTCTCAGAATTATTCCCGTGCGATCACTGTTGAGGATATGGCACGCCGCTGCAATCTGGACCGCAGTTACTTCGGCAAAGTTTTCCGTGACACCCTCGGTCAGTCCCCGCAGGAATTTCTGATCCAATACCGCATGGAAAAAGCCGCTGAACTTCTCAAGATCACAGAGCTTCCTGTAGGAGAGATCAGCAGACAGGTCGGCTATCCCAATCAGCTCCACTTTTCCAGGGCTTTCAAGAATTTTTATGGAATCTCACCCCGTACTTACCGCCAAAATAACAAATTCCTTTAGAAAAATGTTTACAAGTAGTATTTAAAACTATATAATAAAGACCAGAAGAGAGAGGAAAGTGGTAATTATGTCAACAGATAATGAAGCTATGATCAGACATATTCTGGACTGGGTTTCCGGAATTGGATACATTAAGCCAGAAGACATCCCGAATATTGATCTTTATATGGATCAGGTAACAACTTTTATGGAAGGACAGCTCGCACATTCCAAGCGTTATCAGGATGACAAGATCCTTACCAAGACCATGATCAACAATTATGCCAAGAATAATCTTCTGCCGTCACCGGAGAAGAAGCGTTATTCCAGAGAGCATCTCCTGGTTCTGATCTTTATTTACTATTTCAAAAATATTCTTTCTATTAATGACATCCAGACGCTCCTGAATCCGATCACGGACAAATATTTCAAGTCACAGGAAGAACTGGATCTGACTTCCATCTATGAGGAAGTTTTCAGCATGGAGAAGGAGCAGATTGAAGCCCTTCAGAAAGAACTGGTCAGAAATTATCAGACTGCACAGAGTACATTCAAGGATGCACCGGAGGAAGATCAGGATTTCCTGAAATTATTTTCCTTCATCTGCCTGCTCAGTTTTGATGTCTACATGAAAAAAACGATCATCGAGCAGATGATCGACAGTCTTCGAGAGAATGACCCAAAGAAAAAGAAATAAATTTTACCAAAAAGATTCCCGCCACTGTTACATGACGGGAATCTTTTATTATTGTTTAATATAAATAGTTCTTATTTACGTAACCGGACTTGCCAAGCTTCGGTGCATATACATACCAGTAAGTACCATCGCTGGTATCCTGTACCTGTACAGTATCTCCACTGTAGAGCTGACCGATCTCATTCTTGTCATCATATGCTTTGGCGGTACGAAGTGCGAGGTATCCTTTGCTCACACTGACTGTTTTGGTCACGACTGACGGTGTGCTGCTACCTGCACCTACAAGATAATTGCGATTTACATAACCGGACTTGCCAAGCTTCGGTGCATATACATACCAGTAAGTGCCATCACTTGAATCCTGTACCTGCACGGTATCACCACTGTAAAGTTCTCCGATCTCATTGCTGCTGTCGTATGCTTTGGCAGTACGGAGTGCAAGATATCCACTGCTCACGCTGACTGTATAGCTGGAGCCTCCTGTGTAGGAACCGCCTCCTACAAGATAGTTACGGTTTACATAGCCGGATTTGCCAAGCTTCGGTGCGTATACATACCAGTAGGTGCTGTCACTGGTATCCTGTACCTGTACGGTATCTCCGCTGTAAAGTTCTCCGATCTCATTTTTGCTATCGTATGCTTTGGCGGTACGAAGTGCAAGATATCCCTTGCTCACACTGACTGTATAACTGGAACCTCCTGCATAGGAGCCACCACCCTGGGCCACGAGATAGTTGCGATTTACATAGCCGGATTTACCAAGTTTTGCAGAATATACATACCAGTAGGTATTGTCACTGGTATCCATAACCTCTACGGTATCTCCTGTATACAGTTCTCCGATCTCGTTGCTGCTGTCATACGCCTTGGCTGTTCGTAATGCAAGGTATCCCTTACTTACACTGACGCTGTACATTGTCCCTGCAAAACTTTCCTTTGCTGTCACTGGAAGGGATAAGGTAAAAACAAGTACAAACAGTGCCATCCATTTGAAAAATGATGTTTTCTCTTTCATAGTAGTATCCTCCTTTGGGATTATTTTATTTTTACAATTCTCTCAGGAATTGTAAGAATCATAGATCTGTCTGCTCAGAGAAGCGATCGTGCTCTGTGCTGATCCCGGCTGCGGAACATTCTCTGACATAAAGACGATGATCAGATCATTCTGTGAATTATAGATGATCCCTGCATCGTTCTCTACATCCGAAAGTTCTCCTGTCTTATTCGCAACACTGACACCCGACGGCATCTGTGCCGGTATCTTATTTCTCCTGGTCTGTGCTGCAAGTAAAGCAAATTCTGCCTGTGCATGTGCATCGGACTCCTGGTTTCCTTTATAAACCTTCTTGAGGAAATGTCCACAGTCCGAAACGGATGTGTAATTATCATCATACTGATTGCTTGCCAGAAGAAGCCTTCCCATATGTGTGCTGGAATATCCCTCCTGACTGCAAAAATCATTCACCACGCTCATTCCTGCACTGCTGTCTCCACTTCCCAGATAGCTGACCAGTGTGTTGGCAGCATCATTGTCACTGACTGTGATCATGGAATTCAGATTGGAATCAACACTGGACTGTCCGTACTGTGCGATAATATTGTCATAATTCTCATAAACAGCGCCCATGATATAGAGCTTGATCAGACTCGCTGCCTGCATTCTGGCATCCTGAACAGCACCTTCTGTATTATTGACCAGATCACATACATACACGGACCAGGTTCCATTTCCTGACGGAAGTGCAAGACCTGATAAAACTCCCTGAAGTTTCTCATCCGTTGCTGCGCTCTCTGAATCTGCGGAACTGCCAAATACACTGTCCCCCTTAGATTCTGATGGCGGTGACAGGGTTCCCTGTCCTTCCTGAACCGCTGCTGTTTCTTCCGGTGCCGGTTCCGGATGATGATCCGGATCTTCTGTCGTCTGTGATGCTGTAGTTTCTGCCGCATAACACGGCTGAGCGATCAGACATGCTGCGGTCAGACTACTGATTACAATTTTGGTTAAAATCTTGTTTTTCATTTTCTCTCTTCCTTATTTTCAGATATGTTTTATTATAAGATTTTTGGATCATAGTTGCAAGAAAATTCGCTGTCACCTTTATCTTGCCAAAAGATCAATTATCGCTTATCATAAAAACGGCAGTTTTGAAAATCATTTCTGCTTTCTGTATATGTTTATTATATCAGAATGGTTTGCAAATTTGTAATTTTTTCTATACAAAAACATTTTTTCAGGAGGTATTTTTTATGAAAAGATTTTTGACCGCACTGCTTCTCGGCAGTCTGATCTTTGTTTCCCCTGCAGTTGTTTCTGCTGCGGAAACAACCTATGAAAGCGAGGAAGGACAGGCTATGATCAAACCACCTTCTTCTGAACAGGCATCTGAAAGTACAGATGAAACCTCTGAGCCACAGGAAGAGGGAACGATCAGTTCCTCCGGCTCTTCTGACGGCATGGACTGGTCTGCTGCCAACACAGAGAACAGCACTGCTTCCACTCAGGGTAATTTTACAGTCTGCGTCGATGCAGGACATCAGGGATCCTGGGTAGATATGAGTGCACAGGAACCGATGGCTCCGGGTTCTTCCCAGACCAAAAACAAAGCCACGACCGGAACCAGCGGAAATTTTTCAAATGTACCTGAGTACGAGGTAAACCTTGAAGTTTCTCTTGTTCTCCAGAAAGAACTTATTTCCCGGGGATACAATGTCGTTATGACAAGAGAAGATAATGATGCTGCGATCAGCAATAAGGAGCGTGCAGAGCTTGCAACAGAAAAAGGCGCTGATATCACCGTCCGTATCCATGCCAATGGTGCTGACAGTTCTTCTTCTGCCGGAGCACTTACGATGGCTCCTACTTCTTCCAATCAGTATTTAAGCCAGGATATCATTGAGAAAAGCAATACGCTTGCAAGCTGTATCATCAATCATTACTGTGATGCGACCGGGCTTGGAAATCTTGGGGTGATCTCTTCTGATAATATGACGGGAACCAACTGGAGTACTGTTCCTGTTGCGATCCTTGAGATGGGATTTATGAGTAATCAGAATGATGATCTGTATATCACCAATGCAGCGAACCATGAGACGATGGCAAAGGCGGTCGCGGATGGTATTGATGAGTATTTCAGTATTGTTGCACCGGATACGGTTGCGATCGGGAAGCATCTTTCTGCACTTACAGATAAGATTGAGAAAGATTATGTGGATGTGCAGGAAAAGCAGGGGGAAAGCTGGGCTGTTTCTGTGATGGATCTTTCTACGCAGGCGTATAGTACGGTGAATGCGGAAGTGGCTATGAAGTCTGCGAGTGTGATCAAGGCGTTTATTATGGCGGCTGTTTATGATAAGATGGTTTATCCGGATGGAGCGGATACGGCTTCTGCGGAGTATGAGAGTACGTTGAAGCCGCTGCTTGCGAAGATGATCACGGTTAGTGATAATGATGCGGCAAATGAGCTGGTGAGACAGCTTGGAAATGGGGATTTTGCTGCGGGGGCGGCTGTGGTTAATGAATTTTGTCAGGAGAGGGAGTATACCAGTACTCATCTTGGACGGGAGTTCCTTGCGAAGGAACCGACGGATGATAATTATGTGAGTGCTTCGGATTGTTGTCGGCTTTTGTCGGATATTTATAATGGAACGCTTGTTAATGAGAAGGCAGATTCCGATATGCTGGAATTGCTGAAGGGGCAGACTGTGAAGACGAAGATCCCGGTTGGGGTGCCGGATGGGGTTAAGACGGCGAATAAGACGGGGGAGCTTTCTGATGCAAAGCTGGGAGTGGTCGAAAACGATATTGCTATTGTTCTCGATGCCACGCACCCTTATGTGATTGCAGTGCTTTCTAATGGGGTGAAGAGTAATTCTGAGGCACAGAATACTATTGCGAAGATTTCTAAAGATGTTTATGAATTTATGGCTTCGCAGAAGTGACAAACCCCTGAGGGGGGGAAGTATCTCGGAGTCTGCGAAGGCCGAAGTTCCCCCCTCAGACTCCCCCCTTCTTGGCCATGCGGCTTTAGACTGGGAACGGGCGTGCCTGGCGGCGTCGCCCTGGGTGTTGGGGAAAGTGCTGTAAATAAAAAATGGAGCCTGTGGGGATTCTCTGATCCCTGCGGGCTCCGTTTTTTATTTATTCTTCTGTTTTATTTTCTTTGGCTTTCATTCTTTCGAAGACCATTTCGTAGCCGTCGTTTCCGTAGTTGAGGGAACGGTTTACTCGGCTGATGGTTGCGGTTGAGGCTCCGGTCTTTTCGGAGATGTCCAGATATGTGCGCTTGTCAGTTAACATTTTAGCCACCTCAAAACGCTGTGAAAGAGAAAGAAGTTCGTTGATCGTACATACATCTTCGAAGAAGGTGTAGCACTCTTCTTTATTCTTCAAACAAAGGATTGCCTCAAAAAGATGGTCAACCTCTTCCGTCCTGATTTTTTTACCCATTTTCCTGCTCCTTTAGCTTACATTCTGTTATGTTTCACATATTAGTATTTTAACACTTTAACTTGTGATAAGCAAGGGATTTTGTGATTTTCATAACAAAACAGTGTGGATAGTTGAATTTCCTTTGAAAAGCAGGTATACTGGGAACAAATGTACGAATTTTTCAGATTGGAGTATTGTTATGGATTTATTTGAATATGCCAAATCTAAGACTCTGGATCGGGAGTCGCCTCTGGCTTCGAGGCTTCGTCCTACTACTCTGGATGAGGTTGTCGGGCAGGAGCATATTGTGGGGAAGGATAAATTGTTATATCGTGCGATCAAGGCGGATAAGCTGACTTCTGTTATTTTTTATGGGCCTCCGGGGACTGGTAAGACGACGCTTGCTAAGGTGATCGCGAATACGACCCGTGCCAATTTTACTCAGATCAATGCTACGGTTGCGGGCAAGAAGGATATGGAGCAGGTCGTAAAGGAAGCGCAGGAACAGCTTGGTATGTATGGTAAGAAGACCATTCTGTTCATCGATGAGATCCATCGTTTTAATAAAGGACAGCAGGATTATCTTCTTCCATTTGTGGAGGATGGAACGATCATATTGATCGGTGCAACGACGGAGAATCCTTATTTTGAGGTCAACGGTGCTCTTCTCTCCCGTTCTATTATTTTTGAGCTCAGGGCTCTGAGTCAGGAGAATATCCGCACGCTGATCATGCGTGCAGTCAATGACTGTGATAAGGGAATGGGGAATTATGGTGCTGTGATCGATGACGACGCGCTTGAATTTCTTTCTGATATGGCCGGAGGTGATGCGCGGAGTGCACTGAATGCCGTGGAACTTGGGATCCTGACAACGCCAAAGAGTGATGACGGTTATATCCATCTGACACTTGATGTCGCTTCTGAATGCATCCAGAAGCGTGTGGTCCAGTATGATAAGCAGGGGGATAATCATTATGATATCATTTCTGCTTTTATCAAAAGTATGCGTGGCTCCGATCCGGATGCGGCTGTCTATTATCTTGCCAAGATGCTTTACGCAGGGGAGGATATCAAGTTTATTGCGCGCAGGATCATGATCCTTGCCTCTGAGGACATCGGAAATGCAGATCCGCAGGCACTCTGTGTGGCTGTTGCTGCTGCCCAGGCAGTTGAGCGTGTCGGCATGCCGGAAGCACAGATCATTCTTTCACAGGCAGTCACCTATATGGCATGTGCACCAAAGAGCAATGCCGCTGTAAACGCGATCTTTTCTGCCATGGACTCTGTCAAAAAGACCAGGACTACGGTTCCTGTTCATCTGCAGGATGCACATTATGGTGGGCATGAGAAGCTTGGGAAGGGGATCGGATATAAATATGCGCATGATTATCCAAATCATTATGTGAATCAGCAGTATCTGCCATCGGAGATCGAGGGCGAGAAGTTCTATGAACCAGGGGATCTTGGATATGAGAAAACGCTCAACGAATATATGAAACATATAAAGGGTGAAGCTTAACGGCTCCACCCTCTTATTTTATGAGATCAACTCTCCCATCAACATTTCATATATATCCTGTGACTTCGCTGCCCAGCTCCGACAGATCTCCTGGGCGGCTTCTTTGTTCGGTGCAGCCATGCTCAGATCCATGATCGTAGAGGAATCCTTCTCTATGATCTGGCAGCGGACGGCATATCCGCCCTGCGGAGTCGTATAATAGTCAGCCGGGGTCAGGATCCGCTCCTGTACTTTGCAACCACGACTTTCCAGATATTCCTTGACTTCATTCTTGATATCCTGTGAGATATCTTTTTCGAAGTAGGAAAGCGTCTTGCGTCCTTCTTCCGTCAGTTCATAGTAAGAACTGTTCGTGATCGTCCTTTTGTGGAGAAGTTCTGTCTCTGTCAGCTCTGACAGCACCTTCTGAAGCTGGAAATAATCGGTGTATTCCCGGTCCAGGATAAACTCTGAAATCTGAGAATTTGTCAGTGCCTGTGTCGCATGCTTCGCCATATATAATACGATCAGCTTATACGTTGTAAATGGATCTGCCATTTGAGTCACCTCTTTCTTATTCTGACAGAGAGCGGAACTGCTTTCCCTGCCAACTGTCGCACACCTTCATCTGATGATGCAGAAGGTTCAGAACCTCCCGCTTTCTGCCTGTCCACAACGGAGCCAGCAGAAGATCCTTCGGGCCGTCTCCTGTCATCCTGTGTATGACGATCTTTGGATCCAAATGCTCCAAACACTGGATCAGCAGATTCAGGTATTCTTCTCTTTCGTATACGTGGAATTTGCCCTCCAGATATTCCTGTGCAAGATCAGTGCCTTTCAGCACATGGAGAAGCTGGAGTTTGATCCCCTGTATATCTCTGTGATTTAAGTATTCCATCGTAGCGAGGATATCATTCTCTGATTCTCCCGGAAGTCCAAGGATCGTATGAACGATCACCTCGATCCCACGTTCACGAAGATTCTTTACCGCAGTTTCAAACACAGACAACGGATATCCTCTCCGGATATATGCCGCCGTCCTCTCATGGATCGTCTGCAGTCCAAGCTCAATCCATACCGGCTTGATGTGGTTCAGCTCACTCAGAAGATCCAGGACTTCATCCCCCAGACAGTCCGGTCTTGTCCCGATCGACAGTGCTACCACAGCCGGATGATGGATCGCCTCTGTAAAAATCTTCCTGAGATATTCCACCGGGGCGTAAGTATTCGTATATGCCTGAAAATACGCAATGTATTTGTGGATCAGGCGCTTGGCAGAAAGAACTGCAATCTGGCTGTCGATCTGCTCCGTGATCGTCAATGCCGCATCTGCCGCAAAATCACCGCTTCCACCCTCACTGCAGAAAATACATCCCCGGGTACCGAGCTTCCCGTCACGGTTCGGACACGACATCCCGCCGTTCAGAGTCACCTTATATACTTTTTCGCCAAAGGTCTCTCTCAGCATATAGTCAAGTGAATGGTACGGTTTACCATTCCAGTTTTTCATTCTGCTTTTCCTCCATCTGGATTTTCGGCGTCTTCCGGAATATAATTCTGAAAGATCTTATCCAGGAAAAATGAATTGCAGTATGCAACCACTGCCCCGCCGATCACAAGACAGATCAGTGCGATCGTCGCCTGCATCCTGAATGTCGGTGCAAAAGATACCAGAATGATCGGACATGCACAGACTGCTGCCATCAGGACCGTATACGGAAGATGACGAACAGACATCAGCACCGCATTGATGAACGTATTTCTGGTAGAATTATAAAATTTCGCCAGAACTGGATAAATATACAGGAATACCATCACATACAGAACGCTGAATGCAAGGAAAATGATATTCATGATCTGTCCAAGCGGCTGTCCCATCTGCTTTACGATTCTCATATCCACATAAAGGATCACTGCCAGCACAAGCATGATCAGGTTGATCACCGTTGCCTGTTTGAAATTCTGTTTGAAAGATTTAAAAAAGCTCTTGATTATGTAGGACTCTTCGTTCTTTACCATCTTCATGGTCACATAAAACATCGCTGTGATCGATGCCCCCGCTGTCACGATCGGGATGCAGCAGATCAGACATAGGATATTCAAAATAAATAAATCTGCGACCTTTCCCATAAATATAAAAAACTTATTATCCATACTGAAAAATCTGTCCATTTTTTACTCCTTTTTCTGCTGAATTGATAAACTCATTATATATCAGTATAACGAAATTGAGCAGAAAAAGCAATGACAAACCTGTTACTGTGAACGGAGTGAACAGTAACACAAACCTTTCACGATATGGTCATGGTACGATCAGTTCATCTACTGTCACAAACTCATAACCTTTTTCTTTCAGCCGGTCGATAAGGAGAAGGGCTGCCTCCACGCTGGTCTGATATTCGTCGTGCATAAGGATGATCGAACCATCCTCAGGTTCTTCTCCTGCTGCCTTGAGGATCGCATCCACATTCTGGCTTTTCCAGTCAAGTGTGTCAATATCCCAGAATACGGGCAGCATTTCGACGCAGAGCTCCATGTTTTTCTTCCAGGCACCATAAGGAGGACGCATGTATTCCGGATACTTTCCTGTCACCTCATAGATCTCATTGTTTGTTTTGAGTATCTCCTGCCGGGCTGTAGTCTCCGGGATCTTGTTGAGCTGTACGTGATTATACGTATGATTTCCCAGAAGATGTCCTTCCGCCTGCATCCTCTGCACCAATTCCTGATTCTCCTTCACGTTTTTGCCCAGAAGAAAAAAAGTCGCCTGGACATTTCTCTCTTTCAGTCCATCCAGAAGAAGCGGTGTATATTTCGGACTTGGACCGTCATCGAAGGTCAGTGCTACTTCAGGATGTGCCTGGCTCTGCTCCATAAGTTCCTGTTCCATCAGACGGAGCATCCCCTCTCCTGCAACAAGCCTGGCTGCCTTATTTCCGATCGTCTGTACAGCCTCCGGTTCTTTTCCTGCAGACCAGACAGTTCCCATGAGCAATAGAAGTACAACAACTATCCCTGAAAAAAATTTTCTCATATCTCCCCTGCCTGCCCTGTACTCCCTTCAATATATGCATGAAAGCATAAAAAAAGAACGGGGACGGTGTTTTAAAAACACCGCCCCCAACTGGCTTTTATTTTCCAAGCATGATCTTTAACTGTGCTTCGATCGCATCAACGCATTTCTCAAATCCGAGTTTGCCGCTGTTCAGGCAAAGGTCGTAATTTGTCGCATCGTTCCAGACACCGCCTGCAAATTTGTGGTAGTAGTCCTGTTTGCGCTTGTCATCCTTGAGAAGGAATTTCTCCACATCTTCTCTTGATCCGGAGATTTTCTCAGAAGCCTGCTCTACACGGAACTCCCATGGTGCATGGATGAATACACGCAAGGTATTCGGACGATCCTTGAATACATAGTTTACACAGCGTCCTACGATCACGTAGGATTCTTTTTCTGCAAGGTCGTTGACTACTTTAGCCTGGTAGTTAAAAAGATTCTCATCGGAGATGAAATCCTTGCTGCCTGGCTGGTGCAGGTCTCCCTTGTAGATGCTGTCCTTGCTGCCAAAAAGAGAAGTCTTGACTTTATCTCCCGCTTCTACTTTGCCGAAAAGTTTTACGTCAATTCCACTCTCATCAGATGCCATCTGAATGATCTGCTTGTCATAGAAAGAAATCCCCAGACGCTCTGCCAGCATTTTGCCGACGGTACGTCCGCCGCTTCCATACTGTCTTGCAATTGTGATTACAACCTGATCCATTATTGATTCCTCCTTATTCTCCCAGATATGCTTTCTGGACAGATTCATCATGAAGCAGATCATCTGCTTTGCCTTCCAGAGTAATGCTTCCTGTCTCAAGGACATACGCTCTGTCAGCGATAGAAAGGGCTTTCTTTGCGTTCTGCTCAACGAGGAGAACGGTTGTGCCGCTTTCACTTACTTCTTTGATAATATCAAAGATCTCATTTACAAAGATCGGGGAAAGACCCATAGACGGCTCATCCATCAGGATGATGCTCGGTTTACTCATCAGAGCACGTCCCATTGCAAGCATCTGCTGCTCACCACCGGAAAGTGTACCGGCACGCTGTCCTGTACGTTCTTTCAGACGCGGGAATCTCTTGTAAACCATCTCGAGGCTCTGTGCGATCTCGTTTTTGTCTTTTCTTGTGTAAGCACCCATCAGAAGATTTTCGTATACAGACATGTCTGCAAATACACGTCTTCCTTCCGGTACATGTGCCATACCCATCTCGACGATCTTGTGTGCAGGTGTCTTTGTGAGGTCTTTGCCGCCAAACATGATACTTCCTGCTTTTGCCGGGATGATTCCGGTCAGTGTCTGCAGTGTGGTTGTCTTACCGGCACCGTTCGCACCGATCAGTGCGATAACTTCTCCCTGTTCTACATGAAAGGAAATTCCCTTCAATGCCTGGATAACACCATAATAAACCTGGAGATCTTTTACTTCCAACATTGACATTTGATTTTCCTCCTTATTCTCCCAGATATGCAGTAACTACTGCCGGATCTTTCAGAACCTTTAGAGTCTCGCCCTGTGCAAGCACCTGTCCGAAGTTCAGTACGGTTACTTCTTCACAGATACCGCCGACCAGTTTCATATCATGCTCGATCAGAAGAGTGGTCATATCAAAATGTTTCTGTACGAAACGGATGGTATCCATCAGTTCCTGTGTTTCATTCGGGTTCATACCTGCAGCCGGCTCATCCAGAAGAAGAAGCTTCGGATCGGTTGCCAGTGCTCTGGCGATCTCGAGTTTACGCTGTTTACCATATGGAAGGTTTCCTGCAAGGGTATCTGCTTCTTTGTCGAGGTCGAATACCTTGAGGATCTCCATTGCTTTTTCATTCATTTCTTTTTCTACTTTGTGATATTTCGGAAGTCTTAAGATTCCGGTCAGGGTAGAATAAGAATGATGATTGTGAAGTCCGACCTTGACGTTGTCAAGAACCGGCATATCCTTGAACAGACGGATGTTCTGGAATGTTCGCGCGATACCTGCTTTGTTGATCTCGATCGTGCTCTTACCTGTGATATCCTGTCCGTCCAGTTTGATGATACCCTCGGTCGGTTTGTATACACCTGTGAGAAGGTTGAAGATTGTTGTTTTGCCGGCACCGTTCGGTCCGATCAGTCCGTAGAGCTGACCTTTTTCGATTGATACATTGAATCCGTCAACTGCGCGAAGACCGCCGAACTGGATAGCCAGATGATTTACTTCCAACATTGCCATGGTTAAGCTGCCTCCTTTTTGTTCTTAGTGCCTTTGATCTTTTCCATTACGCGTGCTCTCCAGTTTCTTGCTGCCGGTGCCCAGTTAAAGAGCATCATAACGATCAGGACGATCGCATAGATGAGCATACGATAGTTTGCAAATCCACGGAGAAGTTCCGGTAGTGCATAGAGGATGATCGCTGCGATCATGGAACCTCTCAGGTTTCCGATTCCACCAAGTACGACATATACCAGGATCAGGATAGACATGTTGTAGTCAAATCCGGATACCTTTAACATGGAAAGGTTGTGTGCATAGAGAACACCTGCAACACCTGCGAGGGCTGCGGAGATCGTGAATGCAAGAAGTTTGAACTTGGTAACATCGATACCTACGGATTCTGCTGCGATACGGTTATCTCTGGTTGCCATGATAGCACGTCCGCTTCTGGAGTTTACAAGGTTCTGTACGATGAACAGTGTAAGAAGGACCAGAAGGATTCCGATCGGGAAAAAGTAATGTTTGACATCTTTGTAAAGAGCACCTGTTCCGGAGATACCAAGCGCACCTTTGAGGATCTGTTTGCCGCCTGCTTCCAGTTTGAGACTTGCGGCACTTGTTGCTACGTGAAGTCCTTTTTCGTCAAAACCGATATACAGGATGTTGATCAGGTTCTTGATGATCTCACCGAATGCCAGGGTTACGATCGCAAGGTAGTCACCACGAAGTCGAAGTACCGGGATACCGATAATCACACCAAACACGGCTGCTACTGCTGCGCCGATCAGGATCGCCAGGATAAATCTCGGAACCTGCGGGATATCGCTTGCGATATGTGAAAATAATGCACTGGAATACGCGCCGACACACATGAATCCTGCATGACCAAGGCTCAGCTCACCGGAAAAACCTACTACCAGGTTCAGGGAGATCGCTGCGATCACATAAACACACAGCGGAACCAGAAGACCTGTAAGAAGTCTGGACAGATGTCCTGTACCGGAAAGGATCTGTACGATCACAAAAAGTGCGATCACGATCCCATAGTTGATCATATTGTTTTTTACTGTTTTGTTCATTGTTTTCTTCATTCTGACCACCCCTTATACTTTCTCCTGGATGTTCTTGCCGAACAGTCCGGTAGGTTTTACAAGAAGCACTACGATCAGGACGCCGAAACAGATAGCATCTGCAACCTGAGAAGAAATATATGCTTTACCAAAGATCTCGATCACGCCAAGGAGGATTCCTCCGACCATGGCTCCCGGAATGGATCCGATACCACCGAATACGGCTGCAACGAAAGCTTTGATACCAGGCATTGCTCCTGTATATGGAGTCAGCGTCGGGTAAGTCTGGCAGAGAAGAAGTCCTGCGATCGCTGCAAGTCCGGAACCGATCGCAAATGTCATGGAGATTGTCGCATTGACATTGACACCCATGAGCTGTGCGGCGTCGCGGTCCTCAGATACTGCCTGCATCGCACGTCCCGGTTTTGTCTTCTGAACAAAAAGCATCAGACCGACCATGATCACGATACAGGTAAGGATCGTTACAATGGTTATTCCTTTGATCACAAGCTGTCCGTCAAATAAAGACACGGACGGCACATCGATAACAGTTACGAAACTCTTGGCATCTGCTCCGAAGATCAAAAGTGCCAGGTTCTGAAGCAGATAGCTGACACCGATCGCGGTGATCAGTACTGCAAGGTTGGAAGACGCCTTACGAAGCGGGCTGTATGCGACTTTCTCGATCACCATACCAAGAACGGTACAGAAGATTACAGAAAGTACGATAGCCAGCACCGGAGACATGCCTCCTTTGGTAACAGCGGTAAGGATCACAAATGCACCGACCATGATGACATCACCATGAGCGAAGTTCAGCATTTTTGCAATACCATACACCATTGTGTACCCCAGGGCAATGATCGCATAGATACTGCCCAGGCTGATTCCATCTTTTAAGTATGATAAAAAGCTCATAATGCACCTCTTTAAATTATTAACTGATTGGCTTATTAGTGCAAGAAAGGGGGGACAGTCCTGTGATAACAGGCAACCGTCCCCCGTCCTCTGAATATAGTATCTTATTAGTCCATTTCTACGTAAGCGCCGTCCTGGATCTCGAAAGCTTTTGGCTCTTTGTCACATTCGCCATCTTCTGTCCATTTTGCTTTACCTGTAAGTCCGTCAAGTTCTACACTGAGCATTGCCTCAGACATAGCTGCACTGATGTCTGCATTTTCCATATCCGGTGTGATCTCTGCTGCATCTGCTGCTGCTTTCATAGCATAGAGTACATCGTATGTATCTGCTGCGAACTGGTTCGGAACTTCATCTTTGTTTGCAGCTTCATATGCTTTAACAAATGCCTGAGATTTTTCATCTTCTGCTGTTGCAGAGAATGGTGTCAGAAGCATAACGCCTTCTGCGAGGGATGTATCGAAGTTTTCTACTCCAAGGATACCGTCCATACCGTCTACACCGAATTTCTTAACGTCGTCCATACCAGCGTCATGTGCCTGCTGAAGGATCAGTGCATTGTCTGCATAGTAGTTAGGAAGGAACAGAAGCTCTGCGCCGCTGTCTTTGATCTTCTTGAGCTGTACAGAGAAGTCTGTGTTGCTGTCTGCTGTGTATGCTTCGTCAGCCACAACTTCAAGACCGTTCTCGTCTGCTGCTGCAACGAATGCATCGTTGATACCGGAGTTGTAGTCTGCGGATGAATCATAGAGAATAGCTACCTTTGTAGCAAGTGCATGCTCTCCGATGTACTGTGCGGATTTGGTTCCCTGTGCCGGATCTGTGAAACACATACGGAATTCATTGGATCCGGATGTGATGCTGTCTACTGCTGTTGCTGATGGTGTGAACAGGAATGTATCCTCTGCTGCCTCTGCACCTACAGCGATACAGGAACCGGATGTAACGGTACCACAAAGCATCTGCATTCCTTTGTCCAGAAGGTCGTTGTATGCGTTTACAGCCTTCTCCGGGTCAGCCTGGTCATCACCAGCGTCAAGGATCTCTACGTTGTATCCGTTGAATCCGCCGTTAGCATTGATCTCTTCTGCTGCAACCTGTGCTGCATGGTATACACCAAGACCATACTGTGCGTTGTCACCTGTCATCGGTCCGATAACACCGATCTTGAAAGTCTCGTCGTCTGCTGCAAATGCAGATACAGGCATCATTGTTGCTGTCATTGCTACTGCTGCTGTTAAACTAAGTGCTTTCTTCCATGTTTTCATAATAAAGCTCCTCCTTTAATCTTTAGCCCGCGCACTTTCATTCGCTAAAGCTTTAATGTTTTTGATTATAGCATTGGCTATAGCTGATTGCAAGGGAAAATTTTAGATTTATTTAAGAATTTGTTTATTTAACAAGGATATGTGTCCTTGTATTACGGACATTCTATTCAAATCTGACTGTCATATTCTCCGGAATATGATAAAACTCCTTGAATTTTTCGTTCCAGATCTCATCTATCGGTTCCGTATATCCTGTATAATCACTGAATGGCATGACCGGAAGTGTCAGTTCCTCTGCATTCTGTTCGACTGCCTCTTCGATCAGCTCTGCTCTGTAATCACTGTACTTCCCTATTATCATAAAAATTCTCACATAAAATACGGCTGAAATACAAACTGTTACTGCAAGGATCAGTGCCGGATAAAAAACCTGTATTTCTCCTCTGTTTTTCAAAAAATATTGAAGAATTTTTGCTGCCGTCAGCACTTCAAATACATAAGAAATATAAAAGCATCTCGGACCAATCGGATCTGCCGCAATAAGCGGTGCTGCAAAAGCCAGAGATCCGAGATATGTAATACAGATCGAAATTCGTTCTTCTTTTTCTGTAAACATCCAGATACACAGAAGCACATTTATAAAAAACAGCATGGAAAGAAGTGCCATAATCCCTCTGTCCACCGCCTGGTTTCCATCAAATGTCCACTCTGGACAAATTCTGTGAAAAATACTGTACACACTGTAGCCCCAGAAAACGACCAGCATCTCTGCTGCTGCAAAACTTTGTTTTCTTTTTTTCAGGATCAGAGCAGTCAGCAAAACTGCAAGTATCACTGTCAGTACCCAGTTATTCAGAACCAGGTTTGTCCATATCCTGACAACAAACCTCTGGAGTAGTACTCCTGCACTCATATCAATGCTTTTATAGGTTTTTCCATTATGCACTGCCGCACTGAAATATGCCGAATTAGAAAACATGACCACCGCCCCCAGAATTGCGGACCACAGATAATTCACTTCTATCAAATAAATCTTTCTGTATCTGGCACCAGTGTAAATCATCATCCATACTGCATATGCAACAACAATGATCGTTATATTTTCGCTGAATAGCTGGACACATATTCCCAGTGGAATGACTGCCAAAGTTTGAAACCATGAGTATTTTTCCACTTTATTTCTGTAAAGCTCATCTGTCCATATAAAATAGACCAGAAACAATGGCACCGGAACTTCGTAATTAACAAAAGCAGCCGGCCATCCATAGCTCTGCCCATACAGGGAAGCCGGGACAGCGAGTAACAATAAGATGAGGCTCAGAAGAAGAATCGGGTCTGACTTATCTTTTTCTGAAAAAGTTTTTCTTCGCACACTCATTTCCATCAGCCATACGATCAGCACCATACATACGGATATTACAAGTATTTTTGCCACTTCTGACCTTGTGATCAGCAATGCCAGAATATTTCCCAGATATCTTCCATTATATCCCGAAAAGCCTCTCTTCATCAGTTCCACTCTCTGAGGAAGTCCCCACTTCCACTCATCATGGCAGTATGGGACTTTATATCCCAAATATACAAACAACATAAAAAATGCAGCATAAATAAAATATCTTACCCTGTTATCTTTGATCTTCATCTTCTCTCTCCCTGAAACTGCCACAAAAAAGACCGCAGTTATAAACTCTGCGGTCTTTTCAGGCATATTAACTTATGCTACTGCTTTCTTAGCGATTTCAGCAAGTGCTGCGAATCCCTCTGCATCGTTTACAGCGAGCTCTGCAAGCATTTTTCTGTTGATGTCAACGTTTGCTACTTTGAGTCCGTGCATCATTTTGCTGTAGGAAAGTCCGTTCATTCTGGCTGCTGCGTTGATACGAGCGATCCAGAGCTGTCTGAACTGACGTTTTTTCTGTTTACGTCCTGCATAAGAGCTTGCAAGTGCTCTCATAACAGACTGTTTTGCTACTCTATACTGTTTGGAACGAGCTCCTCTGTAGCCCTTTGCCAGTTTTAATGTACGGTTATGTCTTTTTTTTGCGTTTAATCCGCCTTTAATTCTTGCCATTTCTTATATTTCCTCCTGTTTGTCTTCTGATATCGTCCGCTGCCTGTTAATTATAAATATGGCAGAGCTTTCTTAATATTCTTCAGGTTTGTAGAATCAACAACAGTAGCTTTTCTCAGGTTTCTCTTTCTCTTCTGAGATTTCTTTGTTAAGATATGGCTCTTATAAGCTTTATTTCTCATGATCTTTCCAGTTCCGGTCTTTTTGAAACGTTTTGCTGCTGCTCTACAAGTTTTAATCTTAGGCATTGTTATTTCCTCCTTGATTCGTGGTTCTGTTTTTTATTTCACATTACCAGGTTCATGCACCAATGGCACAGTGTTCTGATAACTGCTTAACGCTTTTCGCTGAGAAACATGGTCATGCTTCTTCCTTCGATCTTAGGCGCTTTCTCTACGGTTGCAACGTCTGCGAGAAGTTCTGCAAAATCGTCGAGCACGTGTCTGCTGCTTGCCATGTGCGCCATCTCTCTTCCTCTGAAACGAAGTGTAACCTTTACGCGGTCACCTTTGGAGAGGAACTTTCTTGCTGCATTGACCTTGGTCTTTAAGTCATTTGTATCAATGTTTGGTGAAAGACGTACTTCCTTGATGTCGATCGTCTTCTGTTTCTTCTTAGCTTCTTTTTCCTTACGGGAGAGCTCATAACGGTATTTACCGTAATCGATGATCTTGCACACCGGTGGTTTCGCCTGTGGTGCGATCTTTACAAGGTCAAGTCCTGCTTCCTGTGCCTTCGCCATTGCTTCTCTGGCTGACACGATTCCGAGCTGTGCTCCGTCCGGTCCGATCAGACGCACCTCTCTGTCTCTGATCTGTTCGTTAATCATTAAATTGCTAATTGTAGTACACCTCCATACCTGTGAATAAATGATATGCCTGACTCTCAGTCACCCTTCAAAAAATAAAGAGCATGGACAGAATCCACACTCTATTATACCCAGTGATGCATGAACAAAATGCCATGCGATATCCAGAATCTGAAAAGATCCTGCCATATATCTCTGCATATAAACCTGAGACACAATCTCTCTGTGCTGAGGTGAGAGTGAAACTCTGCTTTGTTTTCTTTACGTACTTTAACAATATACTATTCCTTCCAGAGAAAGTCAAGAAGTTTTTTTGTATATTTTAATTTTTTTTGCGAATACTAGAATACGGACATACGTCCCGCAAAAAATCAATCAAGGAGGAATGAACTATGACAATTCTCAAATGTTCTGCAACCAAATGTATGTACAACGAAAACGAACTCTGTTCCCGAGGTGATATCGAGATCACCGGTGCGGGTGCCCGTAATGCGGATGAAACAAACTGCGGAAGTTTCCGTGAACGAAATGCTTCCGGTGCTGCCATGAACAGTGAAGCGCACCACTGCGGCTGCGAAAAGATCAACATCGACTGCAAAGCCCAGGAATGTACCTACAACGAACACTGCAAATGTACCGCCTCCGCTATTGATGTCTCCGGATGCAGTACAGAAGGATGCAATGAGACAAAATGCAGTACCTTCTCCTGTAAATGCTGATTTCTCTTCCCTTAACTGCCCCCATTCCTGAATAAACTGATATATAATACAAAGAAGACGCTGTGGAAACACAGCGTCTTCGTATGTTCTTATTCTTATCTGTTTCTGAGGAAATCCGGGATCTGGATGTCCTTTTTCTGTACAGTGCTTGACGGCATCTTAGTATTGAATGTCGGGGATGACTGCATGTTTGGCAGGTTGAAGCTTGGCATGCTCATTGTCGGCTGTGCCTGAGCTGTAGCTGTATTCGCTGCTGCCGGTTTGCGGACACTGAACGGTGTGGTGTTGCTTCTGTTTCCAAACGGTGTGGATTTTGCTTCCAGATCGGAAAGTCCTGTTGCGATCACTGTGATTCTTGCGTAATCTGCAACGGAGTCATCGTACATAGCACCGAAGATGATGTTGGAATCCTCTCCTGTGAGCTCCTGTACGTAGCTTGCTGCATCGTTTGCATCCATAAGAGAGATATCTCCGGAGATGTTGATGATCACATGAGTTGCGCCCTTGATGGTTGTCTCCAGAAGTGGGGAGGATACCGCCTGCTGTACTGCCTCCATCGCCTTGTCGTCTCCTCTTGCTTCACCAATTCCGATATGAGCGATTCCCTTGTCTCTCATCACTGTCTGAACATCTGCGAAGTCAAGGTTGATCAGAGCCGGGAGATTGATCAGGTCTGTGATGCCCTGTACTGCCTGCTGAAGAACTTCATCTGCTTTGCGAAGAGCTTCCGGCATGGTTGTACGGCGATCTACGATCTCTAACAGCTTGTCATTCGGAATGACGATCAGTGTGTCAACAGCTTTCTTCAGATTTTCGATTCCAGACAGAGCATTGTTCATACGTGTTTTTGCTTCGAAACGGAAAGGCTTCGTAACAACGCCGACGGTCAGGATTCCCATCTCTTTGGCTGCTGCTGCGATGACCGGTGCTGCACCTGTACCAGTGCCGCCACCCATACCACAGGTAACAAATACCATGTCTGCACCTTCCATTAACTGTTTAACTTCTTCTATGCTCTCCTCGGCAGCCTTCTGGCCAACTTCCGGCTGTGCACCGGCGCCAAGGCCCTTCGTAATCTTTTCACCAATCTGAAGTACTGTTGGAGCTTTGCAAAGTGTCAGGGCCTGTTTATCAGTATTCACACCAACAAACTCTACTCCTCCGATAGCCTCTTCCACCATTCTGTTTACTGCATTATTTCCAGCTCCGCCTACGCCAATTACAATAATCTTGGCAGAAGACTCGGCCTCATTTGACATAATCTCTAACAATGTACTTCCTCCTTTTATCTTCCTGATATTGTCATATCAAGCTACATATAGATATATCATATATTTTTTTCTTGAATTAATCAACTACTATTTTTGTTTTTTTATACTTTTTTCACGATTCTTCGCTATCGAAAGGTTATTCATATTCATCGTAATAGTCTCCGCTTTCATCTGAATAATCGCCTTCATAGTCGTATCCCTGGTCACTTTCACTGCTTTCGTCGTAGGAAGCTTCTTCCCCGGAAGTATCAGATCCTTCCCCGGAATCGCCGGAATCTCCAGTGTCTCCGGTATCAGATGAATTAGGATTTGCTCCTACATAATTTCCATCGGCATCGTATTCACCGACTCCGTCAAATCCGCCCGATTCATTGTAACCGCCGGTCCAGTCTCCAAAACTGTCCAGAAGTTCCTGTGTCGGTGCAGGACCGACATAATTCAGATCAGCATCATACTCACCGCTACCGGTATAGTCGCCTTCTTCATCGTAGCCGCCTACCCATCTGTCAAGAGCTGTATCAAGGGCTGTTGCAGGTTTTGGTCCTACATAATTGCCATTTTCATCATATTCTCCATCGCCGGTATAGTCACCGTTCTCGTCGTAGCCACCATTCCAGTTCTCTGCTGTGATCTCCACTTCCTCGCCCTCAAACGTTACTGTCTTGGAATTCCTGGAGATATTTTCCATGTGAAGGATCCCCTTCTGTCCGGTAAGCTGTGGAAGGATCGCGATCGCCCTTGTCATCTTGTCTTCCAGATACTGATCCTTTCCCAGCTGAACAGTGATATCTCCATACAGAAGACTGATCTCATAATTATCATCAAACAGGATATGATCCGGAACCATATCATTCTTGGCAAAGATCGTAGAAAGCGCGATCGCCGTATTCATAACAGTTTCCTTGATGGGAAGTTTCTCTTCCATCACCACTTTTCTGACCTGGATACCATCAAAGAAAGCCACCTTTGTATCTCTCGTTTTACTGCCTTCTACAAAATAGCCGTTACGGTCAAAATAAATATAACTGTCCAGATATGGAATGCACCCGACAACATTTTTTTCTTTCACACTGATGATCAGCTTGCTTCTGCCAGAACGTCTGACATTAAAGTTCTCAATGTACGGAAAATCCTCTGCTGCATCCTTTGCATAAAACAAAGGTGCCAGTATGGTGTTGGATGTCATCGGACTTTTCAATATCCGCTCTTTCAGTTCGTCATCGGAATAATGGTCATTTCCCATGACCTCTACCGTCTTTACCTGAAAAAAGGCAAAGAAAAAAATAACGGCAGCCAAAACTGCGATTGCCGCACTGCCAATGACTAATTTACGTGTACTAATATCGCTGGATGTCTTCATATATCGTAGTTCCTGTGTCCTTTTTGATTTTTCCGCCAAGTGCAGAAATATCCTGCACTATGTCCTCATAGCCCCGGCGGATAAATGAATATCCTTCAACAATGGACTCGCCCTCTGCCGCAAGTGCTGCGATTACCAGAGCTGCTCCTCCCCGAAGTTCCTCTGCTTTCAGATATCTGCCTCTGAGAAAAGGCGCACCTCTGATCCATGCTTTCTGTCCCTGTACCCTGATCTTGGCTCCCATCCGGCTCAGTTCCTCTGCTATCTTAAAACGATCTTCAAAAACCGACTCTCTGATACAGCTAACTCCCCTGACAGATGCAAGCACAGCCATGAGCGGTGACTGCAGATCCGTAGGAAATCCCGGATATACCGATGTTTCTGTCATAGGGACAGAAAAACGCACCTGGCGTCCGTCCGCTATTAGTTTACCACTGTTCCATTCATATTGTCCACCCATTTTCCGATATACTTCCAGGAAAGCCCCAAGCTCGCCTTCCGGCGGATTCTGGATTTCTATCTTTCCTCTGGTAGCTGCAGCCGCACAGATATATGTTCCTGCAACGATCCTGTCCGGTGGGACCTGCATATCTCCGCCCTTCAGTCTGCCTCCGCCTCTGACCAGGATCTCTCCGCTTCCTTCTCCCTTGATCTCTGCTCCCATTTTCTTCAGAAACCTGCACAGCCATATGATCTCCGGTTCTTTTGCACAGTTATGGATCCGTGTTGTTCCATCTGCAGACACGGCTGACAAAACTGCCTGTTCCGTTGCCCCTACACTGCTTCCCCGAAAAAATATCTCTGCTCCTCTCATTTTTTCGCAGGATGCCTGCAGGAAATCTTTTTTTTCATCAATGCGGACGCCAAATTTTTGAAGTGCATACAGATGAAGATCTACCGGTCTTTTTCCGATCACGCAGCCCCCGGGATATCCCATGGATGCTTTCCCGAGTCTTCCGGTCAACACCCCCAAAAGAATAACGGAGGATCGCATTTTTTCTGTATAAAAGCCCGGGATCACGCTTTTTTCTATCTCTGTACAATCCAGATACAGATCATGTTCCTGCCACCATGTTTTTGCACCAAGTGTTTGAAGGATCTTTTCCATACAGAGTACATCTGCGATCCTCGGACAGCCTCGCAGTATGCTGATCCCCGGATAAAGAAGTGCTGCTGCCATCATGGGAAGCGCAGCGTTTTTGGAGCCCTGGATCCGGATACTTCCGTGGAGGGGGCTTCCCCCTGTTATGTGAATCTTATCCAATCTGTTCACTCCCAAAGGGCCTCTTGCATTTATTATATGCCAGGAAGATCTTTCTGTGATTTCCGATATACAATAAAAAAGCCAGACCTGAATTTTTTGTTCAAATCTGACTTTCGTGTTTCTTCTATATTATATAGTATTGTAAAAAACTCCCAAAAGATCAGAGAGCTTTTACATATTCTTTGAACATATCTCCACGCTGTTCATAGTTATCAAACTGGCCCCAGCTTGCACAGGCAGGTGAAAGAAGGACTGCATTTCCCGGTTCTGCTTTCTGTGCACAGAACTCTACTGCTTCTTTGAGATCCTCGCAGAGAACGATATTCGGGCATACGCCGAGACGTTCTGCTGCTTCTTTGATTTTCTCTCTTGTCTGTCCGATCAGCACGAGGTAACGAACCTTGCCGTCAAAAGAATTCAGCCATTCATCGTAACTTGATCCTTTGTCATAACCGCCGCCGATCAGAAGTGTCGGACGGTTCATAGCCTGGATGCCTTTGATCGCAGCATCCGGATTTGTTCCCTTGGAATCGTTATAGTAAGCAACACCGTTTTTCTCTGTGACATACTCGATCCTGTGTTCTACTGCTGTAAATTCACAGATGCTCTTGCGGATGCTCTCTACCGGAACACCTGCATAATATGCCATTGCAGATGCCGCCATCACATTCTCAAAGTTATGCTGGCCCAGAAGTTTGAGTTCTCCAGTATGTACGAGCGGGATCTCCTCCTCGGAAGTCTTGAGTACGATCAGATCTCCGTCCAGATAAATTCCCTCATCAAGTTTCCTTACACTTGAGAAATAAACAGTCTTCGGAACGATATTCTGACCAAATTCGCGAAGTACCGGATCCTCATAATTCAGGATACAGTAATCCTCCGGTTTCTGATTCTTGACGATCAGTTCTTTGACACGGATGTATTCCTCCATTGTATGATGGCGGTTCAGATGATCCTCTGTGATATTGAGGATCGCGCTGACCTGCGGTGCAAATTCTTCGATCGTTTCCAGCTGGAAACTGCTGATCTCCGCTACGGTTGTAGAGTTTTCTTTCATTTCCAGTGCTTTGGAAGTGTATGGAGTTCCAATGTTTCCTACTACAAAGACAGAGTCCTCTGCATCACTCATGATCTTGCCAAGAAGGGCTGTTGTAGTTGTCTTGCCATTTGTTCCGGTGATCGCGAGTACGCGGCCTTTGCCTGTACGGTAAGCAAGCTCTACCTCACCCCATACCGGAAGTCCCATCTCATAGAACTTCTTCACAGCCGGAATATCAGTCGGTACACCCGGACTTAATACGACCAGATCAAGGCTGTCCAGAACTTCCTTTGGAAGTTCTCCCGCATAAACTTCTGCGCCTTCTCCTGAACTAAGTTTATGTAAGACAGCATCCTTGTCTGTTTTTTCGTTTCCGTCAAAAAGGATCACTTTCGCACCTGTCTCACACAGAAGATCAGCTGCTCCGATACCGCTCTTGCCTGTTCCGAAGACAAGCACTCTTTTTCCCTGTAAATTCATTCTCTTTTCCTCCTGCAAACTGTCATTATGTGGATCACAGAGCAAGCAGTGCGATCAGACACATAACTGCTGTTATAATAGAAAATACGGCTACGACCCTTGTCTCTGACCATCCACATAATTCAAAATGATGATGGATCGGAGCCATCTTGAAGATACGTTTTCCGTGTGTTTTTTTGAAATAAGTTACCTGGATGATAACGGACAGAACTTCCACCAGATAGATCAGTCCTACCAGAAGGATAAACAGCGGCATCTGCATCATATAGGCGGCTCCTGCAACAAATCCGCCAAGTGCCAGAGATCCCGTATCACCCATGAAGACTTTGGCCGGATATACATTGAACAGTAAAAATCCCATCAGGCCTCCAACGACAGCGCAGGTGATCGGTTCGATACCACTCTGTGTTCCAATGGAGACAACGGTAAAGAATACAGCAACGATCAGTGTTACGCTGGATGCCAGACCGTCCAGACCGTCCGTAAAGTTTACACCATTTACAGTTCCGATAACAGCAAAGAAAAGTACCGGAATCGCCAGCCATCCCAGATTCAGGTAATGATCACTCCAGAATGGAATGCGCATTGCCAGATTTACATCTGTATAATTCACAAGGTAATAAGTAAATACTGCTGTCACAACCACCTGCAGAGAAAATTTCTGCCATGGCAGAAGACCGTCTGAACGTCTCAGAACTACCTTGAGATAGTCATCCAGAAATCCGATGATACCAAATCCCAGAGTCAGGAACAGCACCGGGATCACCTTAGGATAGTCTTTCACATAAAACAGGGATGTTACAACAGTAGCTATCAGAAAGATGATACCTCCCATTGTAGGAGTACCTGCTTTTTTCAGGTGCGACTGCACACCCTCCACACGTTCTGTCTGTCCCATCTTGAGTTTTCTCAGAAACGGGATGATGATTGGTCCCAAGATCACACTGATCACAAAGGCAATCAGTACAGGGATTACAACTTGATAATTCATCCTCACACCTCTTTATCATTCTTTCGTTTTTTTTGATCATGTTTGATTATACGGCTTTTTGCCATATTTCGCAACCCTATGTTATCCTGCGAATAGCAACAACCCTATCTCTTTGTCCCTTTTATTCCTATATATGGAAGAACGTTTTCAAAAATGGTACGTACCACAGGTGCTGCGATCGTGCCGCCATAATAGATTCCCTTTGGATCATGGATGATACACAGGGCCAGCACCTGGGGATCTTCTGCCGGTGCAAATCCAAGAAACGAAGAAATATAGCGGTTTGCACTTCTGGGAAGTGTCTGTGAAGTTGCTGTTTTGCCCCCGATCGTGTAACCTTCTATTGCTGCATTCTTTCCAGATCCTTCAGATACAACTTTCTCCAGAATATATCGTATCTTTTTTGATGTTTCTTCGGAAAGTATCCCAGTTCTGACCGGATATTCCAGTTCCTGTATGACTATTCCGCTTTCATCTTCTACTGCCACCCCAAAATGCGGTGTGATCCTCCGTCCCCCATTGATCAGTGAACTCACCGTCGTTGCAAGCTGGATCGGTGTGATCTGAAAAGACTGCCCGAATGAAACTGTTGCCAGTTCTACATTTCCCATATTTTTTGCCTGATGCATGATCGTCCCTGCTTCCCCCGGAAGATCGATCCCTGTTTTTTCCAGAAGTCCGAACTTTCGAAAATACTTATAATAGTTTTCCACCCCAAGTCTGAGTCCTACTTCAATGAACACCGGATTACAGGAATTCTGCGCTCCCTGTACAAAATTTTGAGGACCATGTCCTCTCCTGTTCGCACAATGGATTCTTCTGTCATCTACCAGTTTATAACCCGGACAGTAAAAACGATCCTCCAGGCTTACCACTCCTTCCTCAAGCCCCGCTGCCATCGTGATGATCTTAAATGTTGAGCCCGGCTCATAGGTGTCATTCAGACATGGATTTCTCCACATCTGGTTCAGGAGATCCTGTTTCTTTTCGGAACTCATTCCTGAAGTATCCATTTCTTCATTCAGCTGAAATGGCTGATTCAGATCAAATTCCGGTACATTCACACAGGCATAGATCTCGCCATTCTGCGGATTCATCAAAAGGATTGAAACCCTGTCCGCTTCTTTTTCCTGCATGACTTTTTTTGCTGCCTGCTGAACATATTCCTGAATGCTGATGTCAAGGCTGATACGAAGGTTATTTCCTGCCTTTGGTTCTGCCCTGCTTTCTCCGATCCCATCCAGTTCGATTCCTCTGGCATCTGTCGTCGTAAGGATCTTTCCTGATTCGCCACTCAGGATATTTTCATATTCAACTTCCAGCCCAATGATCCCCTGATTATCTGCTCCGGTAAATCCGAGGACTTTGGATGCAAGTGAATGATATGGATAATACCTTTTGTAATCTTCATCCACTTTTACACCGGAAAGACCAGCTTTTCTGATCTCATCTCCCACCTTTTTTTCTACATTTGTCCGTATCCTCTCTATGGAAGATACTTTTTCTACTTTTTTGCGTACAGCTTCTTCTGACATTTCCAGTTTCTGTGTCAGCAGGGCAGTGATCTTCTCCGGCTCCCGGATCTGGCTGTGGATAACAGAAACTGTACATACTGTCTTATTTGATGCAAGGACTTTTCCTTTCGCATCCAGTATCTTTCCACGCGCAGCTTTGATCGCCCGTTCTCTTTCATGCAGATCCTGTGCCTTTGCATAATAATGATCAGACCTGAATCCCATCAGATATACAAGTCTTCCTGCCAGCCCGATCATCATGACTGCACACAAAAGAAAAACTGTCCACACCTTTCGTTTATGAAAGGTCCCGTTTTTTCTCATAAAAAATCCCCCCGGAGACTGTCATATTATTATATGTCCAGTCCCCGGAGGGAATGTTACTGTTTACAACGACTTAATCCAGTCCGGCCTCCTCATTCGTGAGTCCTTCGCTTTCCATATCATTATCTTCGGTAGTATCTTCTTCATTATCTTCCGGCGGACCCGGAACATTCTCATCAGAAATTGCTTCTTTCAGATCATTTCCTGTCTGTGTGGAGCCTGTAGATATTGAAGTAGTTCCCAGGTTCTGCGACTTCACATACTGTCCATTCTCATCCGTAACGTAATCTCCGTTATCCTGAAGAAGGAAACCATTCTCGTCGATCCTGTTTCCATCCAGATCTACAAGATTGCCATTGCCATCCGTAAGATTGCCGCTCGCATCGACACTGCTGCCGGATACATCTACAAGATTTCCCTTAAAGCCTTCCCACAGTTCTGTCTTTGGGATCGTGCCATCCTCTGACTCATCTGGTGCAACATTCAGATATGGAAGGAGTTCTGACAGAATTCCCTGTGCGATATACTGAGGATATTTACTGTCTGCCTGTTCCTCTGCATTCGGCTCATCTACAACCACATACAAAAGTACCTGCGGATCATCCACCGGTGCAAATGTAATAAAGGAAACGATATATTTCTTATTTCCTCGCGGAAGTTTCTCCGCTGTACCGGTCTTACCACCGGAACTATATCCTTCTACTTTGGATGTTCGGCTGGTACCTTCCTGCACACTGGCCTGCATATAAGAACGGATATCTGCTGAAATATCGGAAGAAATCGTCTGCTTAAGGAGTACCGGCTCAATCGTTCTGACCGTACCTCCGCTGCTGTCCTTTACTGCTGTTACCAGATGCGGCTGATAATAATATCCACCATTGATAACAGAACACATTGCATTGATCTCCTGAAGCATCGTACAGGTAAATCCCTGTCCGAATGCAGAACATGCAAGCTCTGTCTCTCCCATGGTATCTGTCGTATGGATAACGCCAGAACCCTCATTTGGAAGATCGATCCCTGTACGGGAGCCGAAGTTAAACAGACTCTGTGCCTTCAAGAAAGACTCTGTGCCCATCCTGGCAGCGATCTGCATCATCGCATCATTACAGGAATTCGCAATAACTTCCCGAAGTGTTTCCGTTCCATGTGCATCTGGCCATACCGCACATTTAATGTAAGTATCACCATTTGCACCAAAGGTTTCTCCACCGTCACAGGTAAAGGTATCGTTTACTGAAATCTTGCCTTTCTCAAGTGCCCCCGCCATAACGATCGGCTTCACAACTGATCCCGGTTCAAAGGCATCTGTCACACAGAAATTGCTCCACATGGCATTCAATGCCGTTACTGTTTCCTCATCTGACATCGCATCGATCTCTTCCTGAGAATGTACCTGCGACATGTCTCTCGGATCATTCAGATCATATCTGTCTCCACCATCCATCGCAATAATCTCTCCGGTTGACGGCTTCATGGCAATTACACCGATATTCTTGGCTCCCATGCTGGACTTGAATCCATTGACATATTTCTCTACGATCTGCTGTGCCCCTACATCCAGAGAAGTTTCAATACCTTCTCCCGCCACAGGTTCCATGATCGTCTGTTCTGCATCTGATTCATCATTAATATATCCATACTGACGCCCATCTGTTCCCATCAGAGTACTGTTGTAATATCCTTCCAGTCCGCTGTCTGCTGTTTCTCTGGAAAGTGTAAAACCAATGGTATCACAGGCAAGGTCATTAAACGGATATACTCTCAGATAATCTTCCTCAAACCAGATCCCCTGTATATTGGCATGCTCTTTCAGTTCTTTGTCGGAAAGTCCGCTGTCCTCACCCGGATCTGCATATTCTTCGAAAGCTTTCTTTTCATCCATGGACAGTTCTTTCTTGAGGATCTGATACTGACTGGAACTTGTTGCCGGATCTGTAAGTCTCTTACGGATATCATCCTCATCAAGGCCCAGCACATCCACAAGTGCATTAACTGTTGCATCTACATAATCATGATCCTCATCATTCACTTCCTTACAGTCCATGATCACACTGTATACCTTCTGACTTGTAGCAAGAATATTCCCGTTGCAGTCATAAATATCCCCGCGTTTTGCCGGAAGCACACTGCTCTGATAAGTCTGCTGTGCCTGCAAAAGAACTCGTTTCTTGTATTTTGTTCCGCTGGTAGCATTGATGTAGGTGATCCTGCCCAACAAACAAACTAAAGCTAGTATTACTACTGCAAATAGTCCTACTAGCTTTCCCCTCATGGTATAATTGATTTTAGGTTGAGGTTTCCTGCGTTTCCTCGGTCTGGTATTACTCAAATCTTCACCTCTTACTTTCAGGGTACATCCTGATACTGTCTTACATAACTGCTGCTTGGTACACTGTAGGTCTTCTTCTGACTGTCAGTAGGGTAATTCATTCCCAGACGGCCAATGGCAATCTTCTTGATCTGGTTCAGATCGACTTCTGAAGTCACCTGACTTTCGTAAGCATCATTTTCTTCTTTCAGCTGAGACCACTCAGATTCCAGATTCGCCACGGTCTTGATCTTGCCTGTCAGCTCTGATTTCAGCTGAAGGTAATTTACACAACAGAACAGCACTGCCACGCTCACGATCGCCAGAAAAACTACAAATCCACGACCCATACTCATCGCTTTCTCACGATTTCGTCTGGTCTCACGGCTGACCGCCGGTTTCCCTGCTGTTACTGTGCGTGTTGTGCTGCTATGCTTCAGAGGCTGCTCGCGTGAAGCCGGCGGCTTACGCGCCGGCACCTCCTGCAGCCTTCTTACTGTATTTCCATCTACATACATTCCTCGGGCATTTCTTGCATTTACTTTGTTTTTTCTGTTTGTAACTGCCCTGTTTGTTCTCTCCATCTACGCCTTTTCAACTCCTATATTCCCTGCTTTACTTCAGTCTGAAAATCTTCGTTCAAAAATCCTTAGTTTTGCACTTTTTGATCTTGGGTTTTCTTCCTGCTCAGTTGTACTTGGAAGAATTGGCTTTCTGGTGATAACTTTTCCTTTGGATTTTTTGCCACATACACATACCGGAAAATCCGGCGGACATGTACAGGGATTTTCATTTTTGCGGAAGATCGTCTTGACGATACGGTCCTCCAGAGAATGGAATGTGATAATGCATATCCTGCCTCCATCATCAAGGAGATCGATCATTCCATCCAGTGATTCTCTCAGAACATCCAGTTCTCTGTTCAGTTCGATCCGAATTGCCTGAAAAGTCCTCTTGGCCGGATGACCGCCCGTTGCCTGGATTTTCATCGGGATAGACTGACGGATGATCTCAGTCAGTTCTCCGGTCGTTCGGATCGGTGCCTGCTGTCTGGCAGCCACAATGTGTTTCGCTATATTCTTTGCAAATTTATCTTCACCGTAATCACGAATGATCCGGTACAATTCTCTTTCTTCGTAACCATTGACAATATCAGCGGCGGTACGACTCTGCCTCTGATCCATTCTCATATCCAGAGGTGCGTCGGTGCGATAGGTAAATCCTCTCTCCTCATTGTCCAGCTGATAAGATGAAACTCCCAAGTCCAGAACAATTCCATTGACTTTCTGAATTCCCAGGTTATGCAGTTCATTAGCCATGTAACAATAATTGCTGCGAATGATCGTCACTCTGTCCTCATAGGCAGCCAGCCTTTCACTCGCAGCAACTATTGCATCTTGGTCCTGATCTATGCCAATAAATCTCCCCTTGGCAGAAAGTCTGCGGCACACTTCACTTGCGTGCCCTGCTCCTCCCAGAGTTCCATCCACGTAGATTCCTTCCGGCTTAATGTTCAAGCCATCAACGGTTTCTTCCAGTAATACAGATTTGTGTTTAAATTCCATATCCGTCTCCTGTTGGATTTCTTTCCGGCGACTGCTTAAATGATGATACCCATATCCTGCATACTTTCTGCAATATTATCCATATCATCATAATTGCAGTTCTCGCTCCACTTTTCTTTGCTCCAGATCTCGATCCGGTCCAGGTTTCCTGTGAGTACCACTTCTTTCTCCAGACCAGCAAACTCCCTTAGTGTCTGAGGTACAAGAATTCTCCCCTGCTTGTCCAGTTCACAGTTTGTGGCACCTGCTACAAAGAAACGTGTGAAGGTTCGCGCATTTTTATTTGTAAGTGGTAAGGCTCTGAGTTTCGTTTCAAAAGCTTCCCATGCATCCATAGGATAAATTGAAAGACAACCATCCAAACCTTTGGTCAGGATGAACTCTTCTCCCAGGAGTTCTCTGAACCTGGCGGGAATAATCAGGCGCCCCTTCGCGTCTATTGTATGATTGTATTCTCCCATGAACATAAAACTCACCTACTCTCAAAAAGCACGATTCTCCCCTTCGTGCCTTTCCGGTGGATCTGTCAGGTCTGCCACATTCCCTCCATTACCCACCACTATTCACCACTTTCTACCACTTATGAAATTATTCTACCCCATTTACTGTTAAATTACAAGTGGGAATCTGAGTTTTTTTGGTGCAGATAAAGCTCTTTTCTGCCCTGAAAAAAGGGAAGTTTCACCACTTTACGTGAAGAAATCTTCCCTTTAAATCCTGTTATTTTATTTCATCTTCTGTTTGTTCGGAATCTGAAATCGTTTTCGGTAATTCGTCGGATTTTTCCTGAATATCCGGTTCTGTTTCAGACTGTTTCCCGGGTGCTCCGGCAAAAATTTCCTGAAACTCGTCACTGACATTTTCAAAGCTCTGCATATCACCATAACCACGGGAAGCTTTTTCTTCGGATGCATATCGTTCTTCCTGCCTGCGTCTGTGGATCTTCTCTCTCTTCTTTGAAAGTACCCGGCGTACCGTAGAAATGATGGTAAAAATCACAAAAATCCCAAGTGAAACCGGAAGCCAGACCGAAACTTTTGTCCCCGGAATACAGAATTTATCTGCGCGCAGCCACTCGATCCCCGCACTTCCAAGTCCATATCCTGCCAGATATCTCATAAATATCTCACCCTGGAATTTCTTTTTTCTGGTATAGACCAGAAGAACGCACAGCAAAAACAGACACCAGAGGCTTTCATAGAAAAACAGCGGATGTACCTGAACGCAGGCAATGTCACCTGTCTTTATCAGATGTTCCTGCATTCCGGCCGTCAGTTCGCTGCTCCCGACCATTTCTGCCGGAATCTGCATTGCAAAAATACTGTCCGTATACTCTCCGATAAATTCTCTGCTGAAAAAATTCCCCCAGACGGCGATCATCTGGCAGCTCACCAGACCAATGCTGATGATGTCCGCCATTCTTCCAAAAGACAGTTTCCGGATCCTGCAGAATACAGCAATTGCGATCATCCCTCCAAGAAGTCCGCCATAGAAAGACATTCCTCCTGTCCGAAGATCCCATACTGCACGGATCGGTTCTTCTTTAAAAAGTTCCCAGTGCATTGCCACATAGCACGCTCTCGCCCCGGCCAGTCCCAGAAGGATCCCCGGAATCAGTGCCTCCAGATAAAGGTTCTGATCCTGGTTGCTGCGTCCGGCACGCAGTATGATAACTGCCAGCCCCAGAAGCAGTCCTGCCGTCATGAGAATTCCATATATCGTGAATTCATGTCCAAAAACCGAAACAGTTTCAGCCACATATCCAAGGCTGATGCCAAGATGTGGAAAACGAATCGACATATTCATAAAGCACCTTCATCATACATTGAATCTGAACAGAATCACATCTCCATCCTGAACAATGTATTCTTTTCCTTCCATGCGGACAAGTCCCTTTTCCCTTGCACCTGCATAGGAGCCGCAGTCAAGGAGATCTTTGTAATTGACAACCTCTGCCTTGATAAATCCACGCTCAAAGTCTGTATGGATCTTACCTGCTGCCTGTGGAGCCTTGGTTCCGATCTTGATCGTCCATGCACGTGTCTCGTCTTCTCCTGATGTAAGGAAACTCATGAGTCCCAGAAGGCTGTAACTTGCTCTTACCAGTTTCTCAAGGCCTGATTCTTTCAGTCCCAGATCTTCGAGGAACATTTTTTTCTCATCATCGTCAAGTTCGGAGATCTCTTCTTCGATCTCTGCACAGATCACGAATACTTCGCTCTTCTGCTCAGCTGCATATTTACGTACCGCCTGTACATGCTCGTTGGATTCTCCGTCATCTGCAAGATCGTCCTCGCTTACGTTTGCAGCATAGATCACCGGTTTCCAGGTAAGGAGATTGTAAGTTCCCATCCATGCTTCCTCATCCTCAGAATCCAGTTCCATTGTGATCGCCATCTGTCCATCCTCGAGATGTGCTTTGACTTTCTGGAGGAAATCAAGTTCTTTGGCAGCTTCTTTGTCCATACGTGCTGTCTTGGTAACTTTTGCGATTCTTCTCTCAAGGATCTCAATATCAGAGAAGATCAGCTCCAGGTTGATAGTCTCGATGTCTCTGAGCGGATCGATACTTCCATCTACATGGATGACGTTCGGGTCCTCAAAGCAGCGTACTACGTGAACGATCGCATCTACTTCACGGATGTTTGCGAGGAACTGGTTTCCAAGTCCCTCACCTTTGGATGCTCCCTTTACAAGACCTGCGATATCAACGAATTCAATAACTGCCGGAGTGACCTTTTTGGAGTGATAAAAATCTCCGAGAAGTTTCAGTCTCTCATCCGGTACAGTAACAACGCCCACATTCGGGTCGATGGTACAGAAAGGATAGTTTGCTGATTCTGCACCTGCCTTTGTCAGTGAGTTAAATAATGTACTCTTACCTACGTTCGGTAATCCAACGATTCCTAATTTCATTTTTATATTTTCCTCCTATGAATAATTTAATCTTACGGTATTTGTCAGACTCATCTTTATTTAAACGAGTCACTTTACAGGTCATTTATTCCCTTTTAACACGGATGAATTATACCACATCAGTTTCCTTTTGTACACACAATCTGACGGGTATATTACCTGTTTGACTTTTAAAAGGAAGCATGGGATAATAATAAAAAATCATATAAAACATCAATATTTCCAAAGGAGAATTGCGATCATGCATAAATCAAAGATTCTATCATTAATGCTCAGTTCTGCTGTCGTGCTCAGTATGGCTGGATGTGGTGGAACTCCATCCAGTACATCTGCCAAAGCAGATCCGACAGCTGCACCGACTCCATCCATCGTGCCTATCATACTTTCATCTGCTACTGCCACCCCAACTCCAACTCCTGAACCAACTCCAGAGCCACCAGTCATCGGTCAGCAGACAGACAACGCAAAATTCATCTACTTTTCCAATGATCTGCGGACGGATCTTAAAGAACTTTATCTGAGGACTTCCGGCAGTTCAGACCAGAACTGGGGATCAAACTTCATTCCTTCTGAAGCATCTATCAGACCTTCCGAAAAAGTCCGTCTGTATTATGGTGAAGAGGATGAAACTTCCGCATCTGCCTCCGGCGATCAGAAAGCATCGAATGAAGATTCGATCTATTACGATATAAAACTGGTAACTTCTGATGGCAAGGCTTACGAGATTTATTCCGTCCAGTTCAGTGACATGGAAAAAGCATCCCTGCTTCTGGCTGCCAATACAGCAACAGCATATCTGAGCTATGTCAGCCTTTCATCCCAAAAAGAAACTACTACCATAGGGAACAAACCTCAGACAGTCACTCCTGTCCCGCAGAGCAGTTCTTCGGATAACAATACAGCTTCCGAAGACACGTCTTACGATGACAGTTCCTATGATAGTGCTCCTGCCCCATCATCTGACACTTCCGGTAGCAGTTCCGACAATGGCGATAACTCTGGCGAGGACACCTCAGATGCAGGTGGCGGGGACTATTCTTACGATGATTCCTATGACTCTGGCGGCAGCGATTATTCCGGTTCTGATGACACTGGTGATAATACCGGAGATAACACGGGAGACAATACCGGAGACAATGGTATGGATGATTCCTTTGATTATTTCTGGGGACTTTTCTGATCTCAGTCCCTGGACATGATCATAAGCAGTTTTCCTTTATCAAAAGTGATCTCCGCTTCGGGGTCTGCAATTTCATTGCTGACCGTCAGCCCACTGTCTTCTACTTTGAGATAATATCCGTTCAGAGGATATTTAAAACCTTTCAAAGTTAAGCCGGCAACATCTCCTTCTATCGGAAAGAAAGATACATATTTACCGAACTGTTCTTCTCTCTTAAGGATCGTTCCGCTCTCGACCAGACACATATAGTTATACGCATCCGCAAGAATGATCTTTACACTTCTTGATCTTCCGAGCATCAGGAGACCGAAATTTGCCATAAGATGGTCAATACGGTTTCCTGTTGCCCCAAGGATCGTGATTTTTTCTGTTCCCTGTCCAATTGCATAATTTACCGCTGACTGTGTATCGGAATCATCTTTTTCCGATTTCAATCGGATGATTTCCGTATGCGCGAGGGTTTCCATATACGCCGCCCCTTCTGCTGAAAGGCTGTCAAAGTCTCCCACTGCCACATTCGGCTCCATATCTGTTCCCATAAAGAATTCCACGCCCCTGTCTGCTGCGATCAGACAGGTCTGCTCTGTTTTGTTTTTTTTCAAAAAATCGAGGGCAAAATCTTTATGGATATTGCCCCCGCTTACGATGATCGTATCTTTCATATTATTCCTCAATTTATTTTTTCGCTGATATCCTGCATCTTCTGCTGGATTCTCTTTACATTTGATTCAAGATCACCATTAAACACATAAGAACCTGCGACAAGAAGGTTTGCTCCTGCACGCATTGCAGTTTCCATGGTAGAATCATTGATTCCTCCATCTACCTGAATGTCTACATTCAGCTCTTCTCTGTCAATGATCTCCTTGAGTTCCTGAACTTTCTCTGTACATTCCGGAATATATTTCTGTCCGCCAAATCCTGGCTGAACGGTCATGATAAGTACCATATCCACATCTTCCAGAAGATGGCTGATATCATTGACCGGAGTTGCCGGTTTGATGGAAACGCCTACTTTGACACCTGCATCACGGATCAGTTCGATCGCGCGTTCCAGATCTTCGCACGCCTCTGCATGAACGGTAATAGAATCCGCACCGCAGTCTACGAAATCCTGAATATAACGCTCTGGTGCACTTACCATAAGATGCACGTCAAAAAACATCTTTGATTCTTTGCGGATAGAACGGATCACCGGCATTCCAAAAGAGATGCTCGGTACAAAATCTCCATCCATAACATCAATGTGAAGCCATTTCACTCCCTGTTTCTCCAATGTCTGAATCTGTTCGCCCAGACGGTTAAAATCCGCTGATAAGATAGACGGGCACAACTGATATTCCATTTAATTAATATCTCCTTTTCTCTTTCAATTCTTCATATAAGTTAAGATAATCTTCGTATCGGATCCTGCTGATCTCGCCCTCTTCGAGGGCTTCCTTTACTCGACAGCCCGGTTCGTGGATATGACGGCAGCCCTGAAAGCGGCACTGGTCATCATACTTACGGAATTCCGGAAAATAATCCTTGAGTTCCTGTTCTTCCATATCCATAAGATACAGAGAAGAAAATCCCGGTGTGTCCATAAGGAATGTATTCTCTCCTACTGGAATCACCTGTGAGTGTCTGGTCGTATGCTTTCCTCGTTTAAGTTTCCTGCTGATCTCACCTGTTTCCATCTGAACTTCTGCCTGAAGCAGATTTGTCAGAGAAGATTTGCCGACACCGGAAGGTCCTGCCACGACCGTTGTTTTGCCTTTGAGGATCCTGTGGATCTCATCGATTCCTTCTTCTTCCAGCGCACTGGTAAGAAGTACCTGATATCCACAGCTTCTGTATGTCTGATAAAGTTCCTGTGTTTCTTTTTCTGTTGCAAGATCCTTTTTGTTAAAACATATGACTGCCGGAATATCTGCCTGTTCCATCATGATCAGGAAACGGTCCAGCAGCATGAAATTAGGTTTCGGGTTCTCCATTGCAAAAATCACAAATGCCTGATCCACATTGGCGACTGCCGGGCGGATCAGGGAATTCTTACGGGGGAGGATCCTGGTCAGGTTCCCCTCCCGTTCCTGTTCATCCAGTACTGTAATTTCTACATTGTCGCCAACCAGCGGCTTCTGATTATCCTTACGGAAGATTCCCTTGGCTTTACATTCGTAAAGCACCTCATCTTCTCCGTAGACATAGTAGAAACCTGCAATTCCTTTGATAATTTTACCCTGCATGGATTACTCTGCTTTCTTGAAAGTCAGTGGATAAGAACCAAGCTGCTGGAAGTTTCCATTAACCAGTTCAGATACCCACAGAGTTCCCTCGCTGACACCCGGTGCACCTGTGATATCCAGTGTATATGGGAATTCGATCTTCTGTCCATCAACTACCTTGGTGGAAGTAGATTCGCCATTTACTTCCTGGATCAGTTCCAGACGAATCGCACCGCCCTGGTATCCGTTCGGCGTATTCAGAGTCTGTGTACATTTCCACACTTCGCCGTTTGCCGCTGCTGTGCTCTGCTGTGTGGTGTCTGCTGCTGTAGAAGCACTGTCTGCAGCAGTGTCTGCGGTAGTATCTGCTGCCGGTGCCTGGTTTCCGCTGCTCACTACGATAGTCATCGTTTCATCCGGATTGCCATAAGCTGTATCACCATCCTCAGAAACAGCTGATGGATCCTGGGAGATAACCTGTCCTGCCGGTACCTCTGAGCTCTGCTGCTCTGTGATCTGGATGTCTGACCATTTGCCAAGAGCAGTGATCGCATCGTTCTTAGTCATTCCTACAACATCCGGGATCTGTGCAGTATCGCCATAATCCAGTCCACGGCTGACTGTCAGTGTAACAGAACCGCCTGCTGTCATGCTTGTACCTGCTTCCGGAGATACATCCATTACATATCCTGGCTCTGTAAGCGGCCATCCGCTGTCATCAGCCTCGCTGTATTCCTTCTGTACGGTTACAGTAAGTCCGAGATCTTCCAGTGTCTGCTGTGCATCCACGCCAGTCTGTCCGGAAAAATCCGGAATGGTAATCTCCTGCTGACCTTTGCTGATATAATATTTGATCGTTGTATACTGTTCTACCTTGGTTCCTGCCGGGATATCCTGAGAAGAAATGCGGCCCTTTTCCTGAGTGGAATTCTCCTCTCCCATCATCTGCTTGCCAAGTTTTTCTTCTTCCAGAAGTGCAGCAGCCTCATCTTCTGTCTTGCCTACAAGATCCGGAACAGCAACCATTCCGTCTTCTTCGGATGCTGCTTCCGTATTCTGAGCAGTCTGCTCTGTATTTGCTGTATCACTGCTTCCGATGATGCCTGCTGCCTTACCGATCACAAAGATCGCTCCAACCAGGACAACAGCTCCTGCGAGCAGTGCAACGATCGTTACCGCTGAGTTTGAGCCTTTCTTTTTCTTTTTGCTGTCGGATCTGCGCTTCGGTGCTTCCTCATAGTCATCATCGTTATTGTCATAATCTGTGTCGTAGATCTCATCCTCCAGATCATCCACTTCCGGTTTGTGAGAAGCTCTCGGAGTACTCTTGATCTCTCCAAGTTCTTCATCAGAGATCACAACTGTCTTGGCTTCATTGTCCACAGAAGTCAGTGTTACAAAATTGCCCTGCGGATCGATCAGAGAATGTTTCAGATCTGCGATAACATCTTCCATCTTCTCATAACGGCGGCCAACACTCTTTTGTGTACATTTCAGGATGATCTGCTCCAGGCTATATGGAAGGTCCTCTGTGTACACACTCGGCGGTACCATTTCTTCCTGAAGATGCTTGATCGCAATGGCTACAGTAGTATCTCCGTCAAACGGAACCCTGCCTGTGACCATCTCATAAAGTGTGATACCAAGAGAATAGATATCACTCTTCTCATCGCTGTATCCGCCGCGCACCTGCTCCGGTGAGCTGTAGTGTACAGATCCCATCACGTTGGAGCTGATCGTATTAGAGGATGCAGCTCTCGCGATTCCGAAATCTGTCACCTTGACTTTACCATCTGTAGAAATGATGATATTCTGCGGTTTGACATCACGGTGTACGATTCCGTGGTTATGTGCTGCTTCCAGTCCCATAGATACCTGAATGGCAATACTGGTCGCTTCTTTGATGGAAAGTTTACCCTTCTTGGCAATATATTCCTTAAGAGTGATTCCTTCGATCAGTTCCATGACGATGTAATATACACCACCGTCATCTCCTACATCAAATACATTGACGATATTCGGATGTGTAAGGCCGGCTGCTGCCTGTGCCTCGCTGCGGAATTTGCGGATAAAAGTCGTATCCTCTCTGAATTCCGGTTTTAATACTTTGACCGCAACAAAGCGGTTGAGTTTATGATCCTTTGCTTTATAGACATCGGCCATTCCGCCGGTACCTATTTTTCCCAAAATTTCATAGCGTTCTGCTATGATCGTTCCCGTCTTTAACATTTTTCCACCTCATTCGTGAATGGTTCTACCAGTATAACTGCAATATTATCCTTACCACCGTTCTGGTTGGCTTCTCTCAGAAGTCTCTCACCCTTCTGCGGCAGTTCCTCGTTCTGGTTCAGTATAATTTCTTCAATTTTGCTGTCTTCTACCATATTGCTCAGACCATCGGAACACATAAGGATGGTACTGCCCGGTTCCATCTTCAGGTCAAAAAAGTCAATATCTACGGTTCTCTCTGCACCAAGTGCTCTTGTGATGATGTTTTTGTCCGGATGATTTCTTGCCTCTTCCCGCTTGATCTCTCCGATTCTGACCATCTCCTCTACCAGCGAGTGGTCCTTTGTAACCTGGTGGATCTTTCCCTGGATGATATACAGGCGGCTGTCGCCAACATTAGCCACATATAGATAATGGCCTACGACCGTAGCCACCACGATCGTCGTTCCCATCCCGCGCAGTGCTTCTTCTCTCCTGGCGCATTCAAGGATCTCTGTGTTGGCTTTCTCAATGGCATGACGAATCACCTTGATTGGGTTGAAATCTGCATCCTTTTGAATCTCTTCTACCAAAGTCTGAACGGCATGAGAGGAAGCGTAATCTCCCGCATTATGACCGCCCATTCCATCGGCAACGACGAACAGATTCTGGAGATTTCCTACAGGGGTTTCGGAAACGAACACATAGTCCTGGTTCATCTTCCGCTTCTGCCCTACATCCGTAGCTGAATATACCCTCATGTCACTTCTCACTTTCTGTTTTTTCCATGTAACGTTTTCTTAACTGACCACAGGCACCGTCAATATCGCTGCCCATTTCCCTTCTAATAGTACCATTTATTCCGTATTTTTCAAGATTTATTTTGAAATTCTCAACAGCCTGTCGAGTAGAACGCACGAAAGAACGCTCTCTGACCGGATTGACCGGGATAAGATTTACGTGACAGTTCAGTCCCTTAAGGCGGCCTGCAAGCTCTTTTGCATTCTCTTTGCTGTCATTTACGCCTGCTACAAGACTGTACTCAAAGGTGATCCTTCTGCCTGTCTTGTCAAAATAATTCCGACAGGCTTCCAGAAGCTCATCGATCGAGTATTTATTGGCGATCGGCATGAGTTCGCGCCTTTTCTCATCGTTCGGCGCATGAAGAGATACAGCAAGCGTCATCTGAAGTTTCTCGTCTGCAAGCTTGTAGATCTGTGGAACAAGACCGCAGGTAGATACTGTCAGATTTCTCTGGCTGATGTGGATACCACCTTCTTCCGTCAGGATATGTATGAAGCGAAGAAGGTTATCATAGTTGTCCATCGGCTCGCCGGTTCCCATCACAACCACATTGGATATACGCTCGCCAAGTGATGTCTGGATCCTGTAGATCTGATCCAGCATCTCTGACGGAAGCAGGTTTCTCGTAAGTCCGCCGATCGTGGAAGCACAGAATCTGCATCCCATACGGCACCCCGCCTGAGAAGAGATACAGACAGAGTTGCCGTGCTTGTATTTCATAAGAACACTCTCGATCATATTTCCATCAGACAGGCGGAACAGATATTTCCTGGTGCCGTCTATCTTGGATATCTGGACATCCAGTGTCTCCAGAACCGTGATCGGATACTGCTCCAGCATCTGCCTGAGGCTCTTTGGAATGTTTTCCATTTCGTCGTAAGAAGTGACCAGATGCTCATGCAGCCAGCTGTAGATCTGCTTTGCGCGGAAAGGTTTCTCTCCGAGTTCTGCCATAAGCCCCTTCAGTTCTTCGACGGTCATTGATTTTATGTCTGTCATTTTTATTTCCTTCTGAATTTTGCCATAAAGAATCCATCCGTTCCGTGAACGCCTGGAAGCAGCTGCAGGTAGCCGAGGCTGGTCGTTTCGGATTTGAGTTCATCCGGAACAAACTCATCAATGCTTTCCAGTTTGAATGGATGGTTGTTCATAAACCACATCATATTTTCTTCGTTTTCTTCTTTGGCGATCGTACAGGTACTGAAGATCAGAACGCCACGCGGCTTCACATACTCTGCTGCCTTGTCCAGAATGTTTCTCTGGAGGATCACCAGTTCTTCCTCTTTCTGTGCGGTAGAACGATATTTGATCTCTGGTTTCTTGCCGATCACACCATAGCCGGAGCATGGTACATCTGCAAGTACGATATCTGCCTTGCACTCGGATTCCACATCGAACACTGTCGCATCCTGCACATGTGCCTGTACATTGATGGAGCCGGTGCGGTGGATATTTTCCTGGATCAGTTCAACCTTATACCGGCTGACATCTCTCGCATCCACAGTTCCAAAACCTTCCATCTTGTCTCCCAGATGAATGCTCTTACCGCCCGGGGCCGCACACATATCGATGATATAGTCCCCCTTCTGCGGGTTTGCAATCTCGGAAACAAGCATGGAGCTTACATCCTGTGCCACGATCTTACCCTCGATAAATGCATCCAGTGCAAGAATGTGGTTATAATCAGAAATCTTGAATGCATATGGAAGATACGGTGCCGGTTCTACCTTTACCCCCTGGCTTCGAAGGCTTTCGCAAGTCTCCTCTACAGAATTCAGATATGTACGACAGCGTACAGTGATCGGTTTTTCTTCCAGAAAATCCGCCAGCATCTTCTCTGTGACTTCCTCGCCGTAATCATTCAGCCAGCGCAGAACAAGTGGTTCCGGCATGGAATATCTGACAGAAAGATAACGTACCAGATTTACCTTTCTTGAAGGATATTCAAGTTCATCCATCTGTCTCGCTATCGTCCGGAGCACGCCGTTCACAAAAGGTTTCAGGTTATAAAATCCCTTTCGCTGGGCAAGTTTCACAGCTTCATTGCAAACTGCGCTGTCCGGCACTCTGTCCATGAATTTCAGCTGATATACCGCACTCCTGAGGATTTCTCGGATCGGCGGTTTCATCTTGTCCACGGTGATCTTTGAAAAAGAATCGATTATATAGTCAATGAGAATCCTGTATTCCAGAGTCCCCTCACAGACTCTGGTAATAAAGGCTCTCTCCTGCTTCGGAAGGAACTGATATTTGGAAAGCGCATTGCGGATCGCAATATGGCTGTGTTCTCCTTCTTCATTGATCTGAAGGAGGATCTCCAATATCATTTCTCTTGTATTGATACCACTAGTCATCTCGTCTTCCTCCTGCCAGTATCACAAGTCTCAAAAGTTGTAAAATAGATGCCGCAAGTGCTGCAACATATGTCATGGCAGCTGCAGTCAATACCTTACGGGCTCCCTTTGTCTCATCTGCCCCGAGGATCCCCGTGCTCTGGAGCATCTTAAGTGCTCTCGCAGATGCATTGACCTCAACAGGAAGTGTCACAAGCTGAAACAGCACTGCCAGTGAAAACAGCACGATACCTGCTGTTACCAGCGGGCGGATGCCTGCAAAAAGTCCGATCAGAAACAGCGGCCAGGAAAGACTGCTTCCGATATTTGCCGCCGGAACGATCGCGCTTCGCATTTCCAGCGGTGCGTAGTTGGTCGCATGCTGGATCGCATGACCACATTCATGTGCTGCGACTCCGACTGCTGCCAGAGAAGTCTGACCGTAAATATCCTGGGAAAGATTTACCGTCTTTGTCCGTGGATCATAATGATCCGTCAGGCTTCCTGCTACCGGTCTTACCTGTACATCTGTGATCCCGGCACTGTAAAGAATCCTTCTGGCTGCTTCTTCCCCGGTAAGTCCCGATGCGCTTCTTACTCTCTTATAACGGGCAAAAGTGCTTTTGAGCTTTGCAGATGCCGCGAGAGACAGAAGCATTCCGATGATCAGAAGAAGATACGTCCAGTCAAATCCGTAGTATCCATATCCATAACCATATCCGTACATATTATCACTCCTTATGGTCTGTCAGCATGGTTCCCTCAGTTACCTGATATCCGCGAAGGAAAGCATCTGTTTCCATACGCTTCTTTCCCTCAAGCTGTACTTCGCGAAGGACGAGAACATCTTCTCCACAGGCTACGTGGATTCCTGTTTTATCCACCGCTGTAATCGTTCCCGGTATGGCTTTTCCACCATTTGCGCCCTTTTCTACTGTGGATTTCCATACTTTAAGTGTTTTACCATTGAGGAAGGTGTAGGCGCTCGGCCACGGGTTCAGACCGCGGACCAGTCTCTCAAGTTCTTCGGCACTCTTTGAAAAATCCATAAGTCCCATTTTCTTGGTGATCATCGCTGCATACGGTGTCGGACTTTCCTCCGGCTGTTTCTCATAAGTGGCAATTCCGTTCTCTATAGAAGGAAGTGTCTCCATCAGAAGATCAGCCCCTGCCTGCGCAAGTTTATCAAAAAGGCTGCCGCCTGTTTCCTCTGTCTCGATCGGTACAACGATCTTGGAAATCATATCTCCGGTATCCAGACCGGTTCCCATTCTCATGATCGTCACGCCGGATTCTTTCTCTCCGTCAATGACTGCCTGCTGGATCGGTGCTGCACCTCTGTATTTCGGAAGCAGGGAAGCATGGATGTTGATGCATCCATATTTCGGAAGATCCAGGATCGTCTTCGGGATGATCTGTCCAAAAGCTGCCACAATGATGATATCCGGTGCAAGTCCTGTGAGGGTTTCCACAAATTCCGGATCACGTACTTTGACCGGCTGGTAAACCGGGATCTCATGTTTCATGGCTTCTTCTTTGACAGGAGTTGGCATAAGTGTCTTGCCTCTTCCCTTCGGTTTGTCCGGCTGTGTCACAACTGCCGTGACCTCATATCCGGCTTTCACCAGTGCGGCAAGCGGCGGCACTGCAAAATCCGGAGTTCCCATATAAACTATTTTCATAATATGCTCCTTTTTTCGTCTGTTATTCGAAATCCTCGAATTCCTCATCCTCGTCATAGCTGGTTCTGTGAAGTTCTCCTTCTACCAGGTCTGTGTACATCTTGCCATCGAGGTGGTCGATCTCATGGCAGAAAGCTCTTGCGAGAAGTTCTGTTCCTTCGTAGATTACTTCTTCCATGTCTTCGTTCATTGCCTTTACTTTGACATAATTCGGACGGGTCACCTGTCCTGCCATACCCGGAACGCTTAAGCATCCTTCATCTCCTGTCTGTTCGCCGGAGGTTTCAAGGATCTCCGGATTGATCAGGACAATCGGTCCCTCCCCGATATCAATAACTACGATCCTCTTGAGGATTCCTACCTGCGGTGCTGCAAGTCCTACTCCCATCGCTTCATACATGGTATCAAGCATGTCATCTACTAAAGTTACGATCTTTGGTGTAACTTCCTTTACCGGTTTGCTTACCTTTCTCAGTACTGGATCTCCTTCTGTTCTGATTGTTCTGAGTGCCATTTCTTTCTTCCTTTCTTTTGTCCTTTGTAATTTAGCTGTAATCAAACTGTATATATAATTTCCGGAAACCGGAATTTACTTCGATATATTTTTCTGCTTTATCCTTGATGTCCATCAGCACACGTTCTTCCTGATGTTTCAGGTAGATGACCTTGTGGTAGACATCGTTGATCTTCCCGACGGATGCATAGGCAGGACCGATCACGTGAAGGTGGTATTTTTCCCCGATCCGTTCTACGAATCGTCCGAGATAATCCATGCCCTGGCTCAAAAGTTCCTCATCTTCTCCTGCCGCAAGGATCGACAGCATATGTGCCGCCGGCGGATAATCCATCAGAAGACGGTAGCTCATCTCCTCGCGGTAAAAAGCTTCATAATCCTGGGTTGCCGCGGTCTGGATACTGTAATGTTCCGGATGATATGTCTGGATCACTGCCTCTCCCGGCTTATTGCCCCGTCCAGACCTTCCGACTGCCTGGGTCAGAAGCTGAAATGTCCTCTCTGCACAGCGATAATCGGCCGCATTCAGAGAAAGGTCAGCCGCCACTGCACCAACCAGAGTCACATCTGGAAAGTCGTGTCCCTTGACGATCATCTGGGTTCCCACCAGGATATCCGCTTCATGGGCGGCAAAAGATGACAGGATCTGCTCATAACTTCCTTTATTTCTTGTAGTGTCGTAATCCATGCGGAGAACACGGGCTTTCGGAAAAGTCTTGTGAAGGACCTGTTCGATCTGCTGTGTTCCCGCTTTGAAACCGCCGATATAAGGCGAACCACAGGACGGACACTGCTCCACACGCAGTCTCTCATAGCCACAGTAGTGGCAGACCAGCTTTCCATTATTGTGTTCTGTCAGTGCGACATCGCAGTGCGGACACTTGAGAGCCTCCCCGCAGGAACGGCAGGAAACAAAGCCCGCATACCCGCGCCTGTTCAGGAACAGAATGGACTGTTCGTTATTTCTCAGACGTTTCTCTATGGAATTCTTCAGTTTACGGCTCAGGATCGAGCGGTTCCCTGCTTTTAATTCTTCCCTCAGATCCACGACAGATACTTCCGGAAGCGGACGATTCTCGAAACGTGCTGTCAGCTTCGTCAGCAGATATTCGCCGGAAACAGCCCTGCTGTACGCTTCCAGTGACGGAGTCGCTGAGCCAAGGACTACATGCGCTCCCTCCTGCACCGCCCGCTGTACGGCGACTTCCCTTGCATGGTAGCGTGGGCTGTTCTCACTCTTATAAGTCTGCTCATGTTCCTCATCAATTATGATAAGTCCCAGGTTGGAAAAAGGTGTAAAAAGAGCGGAACGCGGTCCCACCATGATCTGGATCTCTCCGAGCTTTGCTCTCCGAAACTGGTCATACCGCTCACCCATGGATAATCGTGAATTCAGGACAGAGACCTTGTTTCCAAACCATCCATAAAAGCGGCGTACTGTCTGGTATGTCAGGGAAATCTCCGGGATCAGTACGATCACCTGCTTCCCTTCTGCGGTCACCTGCTCGATCAGTTTCATATAAACCTGCGTCTTGCCGCTTCCGGTGACACCGTGGATCAGTACCGGGCGCGGATTTTCCTGCTGCCATTCCTCCTGGATCTGACGAAGGACTTTCTGCTGCGCTTCGGTAAGATCTGACAGTTTCTCTCTTGGGATCGTGCCTTCCTCGATAGGGATACGGTAAATTTCATCCTGCTGGATATGGACAAGCCCCTGTTCAACGAGAGGTGTGATCACTGCCGTGGTCATGCCCAGTTCCTTCGAAGCCCGGGTGTAATCAAGTTTCGGCTGCTCACAGAGTGCCCGAAGAAGTCTGGCCCTCGCTTTGCATCTGCCTTTTTCGAGATTTTGTGCAAGTGTGAGAGCTTCTTCTTTGTCAACATTGAGAAGGACATAGCGTTTTTCTTTGGATTTGACTTTTTCTCTTACAGGAAGCACTGTCTTGAGTGCCTGTGCCATCGTAGAACCATATCGTTCTTTCATCCATGCGGCAAGTGCGATCAGTTTTTCTTCGGTTGTTTCCTCACTGCTGCAGATTTTCTTAAACGGTTTGATCTTTGCCGAATCCAGCTTCGGTTCCTGGGAAAGACCGATCACATAGCCTCTGCGCTCATGATTTCCATTGCCAAAGGGAATGGATACCACCATTCCTATATGGATCTGGCTTTCCAGCTCCTGCGGAACGCGATACTGAAAACTGCGGTCCAGTTTCTCATGGGAAATATCTACAATGATATCTGCATACATCATTGATCTTTTTCCTGATCCTCCTTCAGGATCTCTGCGATCAGAACTCTTTCATCCATAGGATACTTCTTTCCTTTGATCTCCTGGTAATCTTCATGTCCCTTGCCGGCAAGGACAATGATGTCGCCTGGCTCTCCATGATGGATCGCATAGGCGATCGCTTCCTTACGGTCACAGATTTCTACATATTTGCCGTTTGTTTTGGCAATTCCTGTCTTGATGTCGTCGATGATCGCCTGCGGCTCCTCGAATCTCGGGTTGTCTGAGGTAATGATGGTCAGATCTGCCATTCTTCCAGAAACCTCGCCCATTTCATAACGACGGGATTTTGCACGGTTTCCTCCGCAGCCGAACAGACACACCAGTCTGTGCGGATGATATTCTCTCAGAGTTGTGAGAAGACTCTCCAGTGCCATCGCATTGTGCGCGTAGTCGATCATCAGAGTAAACTCATTGGATACCTTGATCATCTCGATACGTCCTTTGACTCTCGCTACTTTGAGAGCTTTGATGATGTTTTCCTGGGAAACCTTGAAATGACGGCAGATGGCGATCGCAGTCAGGGAATTGTAAATGCTGAATTTACCTGGAATATCGATTTCTACCGGGAAGTCCATAAGACCTTTGACATGGTAGGAAATTCCCAGATATCCTTTGCCGCCGACCATATGTGCATCTTCTGCGCGAAGGTCTGCCTCCGGTGAAAAACCATAAGTCTCCAGATTGCAGGTATGACCTTCGATAATCTTCTCAAAGTGCTCATCATCGCGGTTTACGATGCCGACTTTGCACTGGCGGAGAAGCATGGATTTGCAGGCAAGATAATGTGCGAAATCTCTGTGCTCGTTCGGTCCGATATGATCGGGTTCGATATTTGTAAAGATACCGTAGTCAAAAACAAAGCCCTGTGTTCTGTGAAGCATCAGTCCCTGTGAAGAAACTTCCATTACTACACAGTCACATCCTGCATCTACCATCTTGCGGAAATATTTCTGAACGACAAAAGATTCCGGAGTTGTGTTGGCTGCCGGGATCACCTCGTCACCGATGATCGCCTCGATGGTTCCGATCAGGCCGACTTTGTATCCGGCGTTTTCAAGGATGGATTTGACCATGTAGGTGGTTGTGGTCTTTCCTTTGGTTCCTGTGATTCCGATGGTCTTGAGCTGTTCTGCCGGATGTCCGAAATATGCGGCAGAAATGAACGCCATTGCATAGCGTGTATCTTCTACCTTGATCACAGTGACATCCTGCGGTGCTTCCACATCGTCCTGGACTACCAGTGTCTTTGCTCCTTTCGCAACTACATCCGGTACAAATTTATGTCCGTCCACAACTGCACCTTTGATACAGATGAACAGGGAATTCTCGATCACTTTGCGGGAATCATACTCTACAGTACTGACTTCTTGCTCCACGCTGCCCTGGCAGCAGGTATATTCCAATCTCTCTAATAATGATGAAACTTTCATATTTATTCTGATCCTCCTCACTTCGGGATATACTCCATTATAGGATATCACAGGTCGAAGTCTTTTTCAATGTCCGGTCTGTGTCCGTTTTTTATAAAAAGCGGTCCGAATTTTTTCTTGTCATATCCTGTAACGGGCTGTATAATAATAGCGTAAATCATATATGAAACAGGGGAGCTGGCTGAAGCTGGCTGAGAGGAAACTGACTGGTTTCGACCCACAACCTGATTTGGATAATGCCAACGTAGGGAAATACTGAAGATTTTTCAGGAGAATTCCCCGCGGATTTCTCCTTTTTTGCGCTATTTTTTCAGACCAGATGTTTCATAAATAACAAAGGAGGTCAAAACAATGTCAAAGAGCAATACACATGCCGCGCAGAAGCTCGCCGTTGCCGGTGTACTGACAGCAGCTGCCGTAGTTGGAAGCTTCTTAAGTGTTCCGGTTGCAGGAAGCAAATGTGCGCCGGTACAGCATATGGTCAATGTATTCTCTGCCGTCCTTCTCGGACCGTGGTGGGGAATCGGCATTGCATTCTGTGCAAGCCTGATCCGAAATCTGCTTGGGATCGGAAGTTTTCTTGCCTTTCCGGGAAGCATGGTCGGAGCCCTGTGCTGTGGACTTATGTACCATTTCACCAGGAAATTAAGTCTCACCTGTGCTGCGGAAGCACTTGGAACCGGCGTTCTCGGCGGACTTGCCGCTTACCCGGTTGCACGTTTCGCCATGGGACTTGCCCCTGCCGGATTTACGATATACATGATCCCGTTCTTTATCTCTACTCTGGCAGGCAGCATCCTCGCCTATGTGCTTCTCCGCATCTTCGAGAAAAGCCAGGTGCTTGACACAGTAATGAGGTAATCTATGGAAAGAAACGAAATTCTGGCTGCGATCCTTAGGAAACAGCCAAAGATCCACTGTCTGACCAATCCGGTCACGATGAATGATGTTGCAAACATCCTTCTCGCTGCCGGCGGAAGTGCCGTGATGGCGCAGGATGAACAGGAGGCTGCTGAGATCACTACTTTCTGTCAGGGAACCCTTCTCAACACCGGTGTCCCCGATGAAGCCAAGATCCGGGCATGCATCCTTGCCGGGAAACGTGCCAATCAGCTTGGCCATCCTGTTGTTCTCGATCCGGTCGGTGTGGGCGGAAGTTCTTTTCGCCGGAGAGAACTCCGGAAGCTTCTGGATCAGGTGCATCCGGCTGTGGTCCGCTGCAATCAGGAAGAAGCGGCTGTGCTCTGTTCTTTTCATTCAGAACAGGAAACACATTTTTCCCACGGCGGCGTGGAAAGCAGCCTGCATATGGATGCGCAGAACCTGACACAGCTCGCCCGGACTGCTGCCAGACTTTATAACTGCACCTTTTTTATCACAGGAAAAATAGATATCGTATCGGACGGCGAGCAGACCATTTTGCTTAGTGGCGGCGATCCAAGGCTCTGCCGGATCACGGGCGGTGGCTGCATGCTCTCTGCCCTGTGCGCCCTGTTCTGTTGCAGCGGAGCATCTGCTTTTGAGGCAGCGTCCACGGCCGGTCAGCTCTGGAAAGAAATCTCAGAGGAAGCCGGGAAACGCACAGATCAGAATGGCGGCGGCATCGGACGGTTTCACATGTCCCTCATGGATATGACCGAGCAAAAAATCTATTTTTCCGCTTATTCGTAAAACTCATTTGTAACAGGAGGAAAATTACTATGAAAAAGAAAACAGTACTGACTATCGCAGGAAGCGATTCCAGCGGCGGCGCAGGTATCCAGGCTGATATCAAGGCGATCACCATGAACGGCGTTTATGCTTCCAGTGTGATCACTGCCCTGACTGCCCAGAATACTACCGGAGTATATGGAATCCTGGAAACATCGGCTGATTTTATCGCCGCACAGATGGACGCCGTATTTTCAGATATTTTCCCGGATGCTGTCAAGATCGGCATGCTTCCATCTCCGGAGGCTATGGAATGTGTTGCTTCCAAACTCCGCCAGTACAAACCAGAACATATTATTCTGGATCCGGTCATGGTATCTACAAGCGGACATCGTCTGATGGAATCGGAAGCCGAAGAAACACTCCAGGCAGAACTTTTCCCGCTGGCAGAGCTTATTACCCCGAATATCCCGGAGGCTGAGGTTCTGACCAAACTTATTATCGGAGATGACCTTTCGATGGAGCGTGCATGCCGGGAACTTTTTGCAAGATTCCACTGCGCAGTCCTTCTCAAAAGCGGGCACAGAACCGACCATGCAAACGATCTCCTCTACACCGGAGACGAAACGCTCTGGATCAAAGGTGAACGTATTGACAATCCGAATTCACACGGAACAGGCTGCACGCTTTCCAGCACGATCGCAGCCAATCTCGCCAAGGGATATTCCCTCGGTGATGCTGTTGCCAAAGCCAAGGAATATCTTACAGAAGCACTCCGGGTAAACCTTGATCTCGGAAATGGTCACGGACCGGTAGACCATGCCCTCGGTGGACAGCATACTTCTTATTTTTACAATTAAACACTTTTAAATTTTACATAAACAGGAGGAAACTTATGACTCAGTATACAACTCAGATGGATGCCGCAAGAAAAGGCATCGTAACACCACAGATCAAAACCGTTGCAGAAAAGGAACACATGCCTGTAGAAAAAATGATGCAGCTCGTAGCAGAAGGTAAGGTTGCCATCTGTGCGAACAAACACCACACCTGCCTGAACCCGGAAGGTGTCGGAAGCATGCTCCGCACCAAGATCAATGTAAACCTTGGTGTATCCAGAGACTGCAAGGATTATGACATTGAAATGCAGAAAGTCATGAAAGCCGTAGACCTCGGTGCTGAAGCGATCATGGACCTCTCCAGCCATGGAAACACACAGCCATTCCGTCAGAAACTGACACATGAATGTCCGGCAATGATCGGAACTGTTCCGGTATATGACAGTGTCATCCACTATCAGAGAGACCTCTCTGAACTGACTGCTCATGATTTCATCGATGTGATCCGTCTGCACGCAGAAGATGGCGTTGACTTCGTTACTCTTCACTGTGGAATCACCCGCAAGACTATCGAACAGATCAAGAAGCACAAACGTAAAATGAATATCGTAAGCCGTGGCGGAAGCCTTGTCTTCGCATGGATGAGCATGACCGGCGAAGAAAACCCGTTCTATGAATACTTCGATGAGATCCTTGATATCTGTGAAGAGCATGACGTTACGATCTCCCTCGGAGATGCCTGCCGTCCGGGATGCCTTGCTGACGCTACTGATGTATGCCAGATCGAGGAGCTTGTCCGTCTTGGTGAGCTCACCAAACGCGCATGGGATCACAACGTACAGGTTATGGTCGAGGGACCGGGACACGTTCCGCTCGATCAGGTTGCAGCCAACATGAAAGTACAGCAGACTATCTGCATGGGTGCTCCATTCTATGTACTTGGACCTCTCGTTACAGATATCGCACCTGGCTATGACCACATCACAGCAGCGATCGGTGGTGCCGTTGCCGCTATGAACGGAGCTGCTTTCCTCTGCTATGTAACACCAGCTGAACATCTGGCACTTCCGAATGTTGATGATGTTAAACAGGGAATCATCGCTTCCAAGATTGCAGCCCATGCGGCAGATATCGCCAAAGGTATCCCGCACGCCAGAGATATCGATGACAAGATGGCTGATGCACGCCGTGTTCTTGACTGGGATGCACAGTTTGCCTGCGCCCTTGATCCGGAGACAGCCAAAGCAATCCGCGACGACCGTCTTCCGGAGGACGACCACAGTGATACCTGCAGTATGTGCGGTAAATTCTGTGCTGTTCGAAGCATGAACAAAGCTCTTGCAGGAGAACACATTGATATCCTGTAATCTGTAATCTTATTTAATCTAGTGTGCTGTCTCATTGACTTTCAGTTAAATAACGCAGAATGTTTTTTCATCGACAAGGCGACTGAACGAGGCGATGCGGTGGCATCGTTGAGCGAAGTCAACGCAGTTCGATGGGAAAACAGGCAAGTTATTTAGCGAAATGTCAATGATACAGTACACTAGTTTCGCATCCGGCTGCGCACCCAACCAGCCGCGAGAAGGGAACCGGGGATCATCATGAGCCACAGGACAGGCTTCATGGGATCCCCGGTTTTTGGATGCGTGGAAGCTGCCTGCCCTTTTGTCTCTGCATTCTGGTTTGGTGCACCTTCATCTGAAACTGCCTCTGGTTCTGGTGTTGGTGTTTCTGCTGTCTTGTATACCTTGATCTCAGCCTTTGATGTTACTTTTCGTTCCCCTGTTTCTGCCGTTGTCACGCTGACCTCATTTACAAGTTTCTGGTCTTTCAGTTTCTCCGGAAGCGTCACCTCCGCCAGAAGCCCCACAGAACATCCTGGCTCGATCTTCTCGATCCGTGCTTTTGTCCTGGCTTTGTTCAGTACGATCCCCTCTGCTTCCAGAAATCTCACCGGAACATTCTGAAGCTGGAATTTTTCTGTCGTGACCACGGAGTGAAGTGTCCTCTCCCCGGTGTTTCGGATGCATATCTGAAAAGTGACTTTATCTCCCGGCACTGCCATTGTGCGGTCAGCCGTCTTTGTGACCTGAAAATCTGCTTTGAGCGGGAGGATTTCTGTCTCGCTGCTTTGTTCCGCTGAGACAAGACTTCTAAGTTCGCCCGTTTCTTCCTCTTCATATTCTGCACTTCCATTCAGATACAGGCAGATCTTTCCCGACTGTGTCTCTGGAAGCTGTACAGAAAAATAAAATTCTTTTTTTATCCCTATTTCCAGCTTTTCCAGTTTCAGGTTGTTTTCCTGAATTTCTGCACCTTCTGCTTCTTCCCATGTTCCCTCCAGAGCTGTATCCGAAAAAGCAGTCTGCAGGCAGATGTTTTTGAGAAGACATTTACCCGTGTTTTCCACTGAGATCGTATAGAGCAGTTCTTTCCCAGCTTTGATCTGGGTCTGCTGCGGTGTTATCCACATTTTGTACGATGGTGTCTGATCCTTTTCCTCCGAATCGATGAACGGTGGTGCATCTGTTGCCGCGGGAAATTCTGTGATTTCCGGTATTTCGGTTATTTCCAGAGTTTCTGCGGCTTCCGTTGTCCTTATCTCATCCACCACTTCCGCCAAATCCAGTTCCTGCTCTGTTTCAGACTCTCCGGACGGATCCATTGCTTCCACATCTTCCAAAAAAATATCACTTTCCGCCAACTCTGCTCCCAGAACCGCACTCCCACTTCCCATCAGAAGCGAACAGGACATGATAAGGGCTGCACCTGTCATTTTCCAGTTTCTCCATATTTTATTTTTCATAAAAACATACTCCTTTTTACTCTGCTTTACTGTTGTTTCTGCCCAGGAATATGTTCACACAGTCATAGGCATCTCCCCTTCCGTTCTGTTTACAGATCTGATCAAAAATGGAATGTTTTCGTCGAACGACGATAAGAAAAAAGTAACTCTCAGATGGAATCCTGCGAAATAAGATTCCGACTTAATGAATGTAACATGTTCTGCTCAGATATACAAGGATATCCTGTAATTATAAAATTTATTTAAGATTTATTGTTACTGTTCAAGGGTTAGCTGGACTTAAGAAGACCGATGGTGTAAACTGGTAAT
>OBAG01000134.1_pt1 | contig 90385 bp, 99 predicted proteins | sample 1517701 | NCBI WGS metagenome assembly OBAG01 (sample SAMN04571702, study PRJEB22368) | human gut metagenome | biome: human gut; material: stool | host: Homo sapiens | place: Luxembourg | collected 2012-09-07 | reverse complement strand
TGTTTGTTATCTACTAAATAATTAAAAATGTAACATTTCTAAAAAATCTTAACATATATTAAATAAAAGAAAAAGTCAATTTTCATTATATTGTAACCTAATTGACTTTATTTTAGCTTCTACACTACCTGTATCTTTTTCTAACTTAGTATTAGTTGGATCTTTTCTTCCTGTTCCAACAAGTTCAACAAATAGATCATCAGTTATATCACTTACATCTATCGTTAAAATATAATCAGATTTATTTATATTTGTTCCTACATATTTATTTGGTGGATTTGGTGGAGTTAAATATGATTCTTCTCTTGTAGTAATTCCATTTGTTAGCCATAATCCAATCCAATAATTTCCAGTTATTTTAATAGAATCAAATTCTATTATTAATTTATTATATTTAGAAAAATCTATTCTAGATTTGCTTATAAGTGATGTTGCAGACGTACCATCTGTACTATTATCAGTAGATTTATATACTAATAATCCATTAACTTCATCCATTTGATGAGTACCAAAATCTGAATTTGCACCCAATTTCATATTATTTTCATTTGCTCTATATAAATATTCATATTTTTCTCTTGTTCCCATAACATCATATACATATACATATGACGTTTTCTTATCATTTAAGCCATATGTTATTTTGATTCTAACATCATTTGGATCTATATCCTTTCTTGTTTTTATATTTTTTAAATTTTTACCTGATATATATCCATTATCAATTAGTGTATTTAAACTTATTGTATATCCTTCTGAACTTGATTTAACCTTATTTGTTAGTTCATCGCTACTAAGTATATATGAATGAGCCGCACCTTTAATAATTTCATCTAATTGTCCAGCAGATATTTCAGAATATTGTTCACTTTTTTTATCTATATTTACTAATGCAAAAGTAGATATAGCAGCGATAACTACTATTATTGCAAGTAGTTCTACTAATGTAAATCCTTTTTCGTTTTTCATTTTATCACCTACTATTAGAATTATAGCATAAAAAATAAAACAATCATACTTTTTTTAATATGATTGTTTTACAAATTAAATCAGAATAACTAAAAGATGTTAGAAGATTATTTATTTCTATAGTAAATACCCTATCATATATTCCTCTTATAAACCCTTTTTCTTCTCTTTTTCTTGCTCTACCTTCATCAATAATAGCTATTACTTCCTTATCCTTTAGTTTTAATAATTCATTAATTATTTGTTCTTTATTCATTAAAATTATCTTGGATAACCTACATACATACTTCCATATGATTTTATTCCACCTATTCCATCTTTACCACATTTTGTTTTATTTAATAATTCTATTATATTTAATTCTTTAGTATTTTCTGTTTTTGATATTGATATAGCGATAATAGCAGGATCTAATGCATGAATATTAATTCTTTTGGGACTTGATGCAAAATTTGCACCCGCTCTTATTAATTCTTCATAATTAGATTGACAAGCACCAGCAATTATTTTTAATTTATCATATGATTTTTCATAATTTCTAGCGACTCTAATTGCTTTTGCAAAATTATCACTATTTTTGTATGTGTGATCCTCACCTTTCTTTGAATTATATGCATCATGTCCTGTAATTATTACAATATCTGGTCTTATATCTTCTAAATATTTCCTTATATTTTTATATAGATTCTCTTCCTTTTCATAAACTCCAAAAGCAGTAAGTCCAGCATTTTTATAAAATTTTAAACATCTTTTAAGGTACTCATTATCACCATCAATATGAAGTATCCTCCCCGGTATATAAAAAAAATCATCTCTATCTTCCGGAATAAAATCTATTGTTTCTAAAAATCTTTCATCCTCTGCATCCTTTTCATCTAAAACAATATCTTCTTTTTTTAAATCAGATAATTCACTATCCGCACATAATCTAATATCTATGCCAACTAAATAATATATTTCATTTTCTATTTTATCTACTTTAAAATACATATCATTATTGTATTTATTTCTAGATACGATATCTCCAACCTTTATAATATCATTCATTATGTTCACCTTCATTTACATCACTATATTTTATGCATTAAAAAAAATGAAGTTACTTATTCTTCATTTAATTTATTTGATATTTCTATAAATTGTTCAATTGTTAAATTTTCAGCGCGCACTGTTAAATCTAAATCATATTCTTTTAAAACTTCTAATATTTTATCTAAATTATAACCCTTTAAATTATTTCTTAAGTTCTTTCTTTTAAATTTAAATGAGTCCCTTATAATGTTAAAGAATAGTTTTTCATTTTCCACAGTATAATTATTTTTCTTTTTATCCATTTCTATAATAACGCTATCAACATTAGGCGCAGGTACAAATGAATTTCTAGATACATTCATTAATTTTTTTATATCAAAATAATAATTTAAAAATACAGTTAATGAATTATAGTCTTTTGTTCCAACTTTTGCATTAAATCTATCTCCTACTTCTTTTTGAACCATAATAACTATTTTATCAACACCTAGATCATCTTCTATTATCTTTTCAATTATAGGAGTTGTTATATAATATGGTAAATTTGCAACTACATATAATTTTTTATATTCATATTTTTTTATATCTTCTTTTACACTTCTTTTTAAAAAATCAGTGAATATTATTTCTACATTATCTTTATCTCCTAGTACTTCATTTATAATTGGTTTTAATGTTTCATCTATTTCGTAACCAATTACATTTTTAGCATAATTACTAGTTACATTTGTAAGTGCAGCTGCCCCTACTCCAATTTCAATAACTAATGTATCTTTATCTATATCACTTTTTAACGCAATATTTTCTAAAATATTTTTATCTTTTAAAAAGTTTTGTCCATATTTTTTCTTAAAATTAAAATTATATTTTTCTATTAAATCCTTCATATATACTCCTATATTTTAAATAAGTTTCTAGCATTATTTGTAGTTATTTCTTTTATTTCTTCATATTCCATATCAAGCTCATTCGCAATTTGTTTTAATATATAAACTAAATTAAGTGATGTATTTACTTTACCTCTATTTGGTTCTGGTGATAAATATGGTGAATCTGTTTCAACTAAAATATGATTAATATCTATGTTTTTTACCATTTCTCTTTGTTTTTTATTATTTTTAAATGTTATTGGTCCATCAATTCCTATATTAAATCCTATTTTTATAAATTCTTTTGCCATTTCTGTACTTCCGGAATAACAATGTATACTACCTCTTAAATTTCTTATTTTTAATATATCATATACATCTTGAACTGCATCTCTACTGTGGATAATTACTGGTAAATTATATTTTTCAGCAAGTTCTAATTGTTTAATAAATAATTCTTTTTGTTTTTCTTTATTATCTTTTATCCAATAATAATCAAGACCTATTTCTCCAATTGCAACTACTTTTTCATTTTTTAATTGATTCTCTAATAATTTTAAATCTTCATCTGTAATTTCATTTACAACAGAATGATCATAACCAATTGCTGCATATACGTTATCATATTTTTTAGATAATTCAAGAACTTCTAAATTACTTTTTTTATCTATTCCGTTTAATATCATAACAATATTATTTTTTTTGCATTCTTTAATTATTTCTTCTGAATTTTCTACTTCACTATAATATATATGACAATGTGTATCAATAATCATTAAAATCACCTAAAAAGATTATACCATAATTAGTATAATCTTTTTATAATTTTGGAGATATTTTTTCTTCACTTAATTCATTAAATTTATTTTTTACAAATTCAAGTTCTTCATCAGTGTAATCTTTTCTAGCCTCTTTTAGAAATTTTATTAAATCTTCTCTTGTCACCGTCTTAGCTTTTTCAAAAGTTTCTTTTTTATTGTCATCTATATACTTTTGATATTTTTCAAGATCTGATTTTTTGAAACTTGAAATGCTATCTGCTGATAAAACAGTTCTACTTTTTTCCATTTTTTCATATAATTTACGATTTTCATCACTTGAAAAAATATCAATACCAATTTCTAAAACTTTTTCTAAAGATTTTATTTGTTCTTCGTTTGAAATATTTTTCTTTAAAGATTTTATTTTTAATTCCATTTCTACTAAAAGTTCTTTTAATTTTATACTTGGAATTTTTCTAATTTCATCTTCTGTAATATCAGATTTTTCTTTTTTTATACTTGAATTGCACAAAATAAATTCATATAAATTTGAATACTGTGATGAATTTAATTTGTTAAGCTCATCAACCATTTCTTGAATTTCTTTTTCCATTTTTCCACCTTTAAAACTATTTTTTCATTTGTTCTTTAATATATTCTATTTCCTCTTCTTTATCTAGTCTAACGAATAATGGTTCACCTTTTTCTATTACTTTTGTTCCTTCTTTAAAGTCATTGTAATTTAAAAGTGTATCCCAAGAATTATCAATATCATTAATATTTAACTGAGATAATATACTTTCTGATTTGTTTTTCATAAATGGTTTTAATAATATTGCAATTTTTCTTAATGATTCTGCTAAATAATACATAACTGTTTTAAGTTCATCAGTATTTCCTTCTTTTGAAAGTACCCAAGGTGCAGTTTCATCAATATACTTATTTGTTCTAGATATTATATTCCATAATTCTATTAATGCATTACTTACATGATATGTATCCATACATTCTGCAAAATTATTTATTTTATCATTAACATATTCTTCAAATGATGCATCAAACTCTGTATGTTTACTTATATTTGGAATATAACCATCAAAATATTTATTCATCATTCCAATTGTTCTATTTAATAAATTACCTAAATCATTTGCTAAATCAGAATTATATCTTTCTACAAAATCATCTGGTGTAAACATAGAATCTTTATCAAAACTCATTAGTCTTAATAAATAATATTTTGTTGCGTCTAACCCATATCTATTAATAAGTGTTTCTGGATATATTACATTTCCAACTGATTTACTCATCTTACCATCTTTCATTACAATCCAGCTATGTGCATATATCTTCTTTGGCATTTCAAGTCCTAGTGCATGTAAGAATATAGGCCAGTATATACCGTGGAATCTAATAATTTCTTTACCAACAACATGTAAGTCAGCTGGCCAATATTTTTTAAACAAAGTATCATCATCTGACATATAACCTAAAGCAGTTATATAATTTGTAAGTGCATCAAGCCAAACATAAAGTACATGTTTAGGATCATTAGGTAATGGTATTCCCCAATCAAATGTCGCACGACTTATACATAAATCTTCAAGTCCTGGATTTATAAAATTTTTGAATATTTCATTTTTTCTAGATTCTGGCTCAATAAAATCAGGATTCTCTTTATAAAATTCTTCAATCCATTTTTGATATTTTTTCATATTAAAGAAATATGATTCTTCTTTCATCTTTTTAACTTCTCTACCACAATCAGGACATTTACCATCTACAAGTTGTGTTTCAGTAAAATAATTTTCACAAGGCATACAATACCAATCTTCATACATTCCCTTGTAAATATCACCATTTTCTAAGAATTTTTCAACAATTTTAGTAACTGATTTTACATGTCTTTCATCTGTTGTTCTTATAAAATCATCATAACTAATATCCATTAATTTCCATAAATCTTTTGCTTTCTTAGCCATATCATCTACAAACTCTTGTGGAGAAACATTATTTTCTTCTGCCTTTGTTTGAATTTTTTGACCATGTTCATCAAGTCCTGTAAGCATATATGCATCATAGCCTCTTAATTCTTTATATCTCTTTATAGAATCAACTAAAGTTGTACAATATGCTGTACCTATATGGAACTTACCACTAGGATAATATATTGGCGTTGTTATATAAAATGTTTTTTTCAAAGTTATTCACCCTTTCCAGTTGAACCGAATCCTCCAGTTCTATCTTTATCTGCACAATCATCATCTACTAAATAAAATTTATTAAAAATACCTTGTGCAAATCTATCTCCTTTATTTATTTTTAATACTTCCTTACCTTCATTTTGAATTTTAATAAACATATGTCCTTCATTATCAGGATTATTATAATAATCAGAATCAACAATTCCAACTTGATTACATAATCTTACATTATACTTAAATCCCATGCTACTTCTTACTAAAAGCATTAAATATTCATCATCTTCCATTTGTGCTTTTATTCCTGTTGGAACTTTAATTATTTCTCCAGGATTAAGTTCAAATTCGATTGGACTTTTAAAGTCATATCCTGCAGAATGTTTTGTTGATCTAACTGGTAAACTGATATCTTCATATTCACACTTACCTTTTAAATCTTTTTCATATTGTTCTTTACTAATTTTTTCAAACTTTCTCATACTTTACCTCCTCATAAAAAAACTAACATATGACTATATAATACCACATGTTAGACTCTTTTTCAATTTAATTATTCAATATAATTAACAAGTAATTTTGATGCGATTAATAGTAGTGATTTACTATTTTCATCAATTTTCTTATCAGAAAACATTATTATACTCCCTACAACATCACTATCTATTATAAAAGGAATAAAGTAATAGTTTTGTTTAATTTTTTCATTATCTATTACTTCTATAACTTTCATGTCATTTGACAAAAATGTATTTCTATTTTCCATTAAATCATTTACATATTCACTTAATTTTTTATTTAAAAGTTTTTCTTCTAATTTTTTTGATGATAATATTACTTTATCTCTATCAGTTATTATTACATCATTACCTGTCATATCATTAATTACTTTTATATAATCTGATAATACTTTTTCTGAATCATTAAAATGAGAAAACTTTTTTAAAATTATTTCATCATTATTAATAAATATTTCTAGTACTTCATTTTCTTTTATTTTTAAGTTTTTTCTTATTTCTTTTGGTATTACTATTCTTCCAAGATCATCAATTCTTCTTGTAATTCCTGTTGATTTCAAATTTATCCATCCTTCCCTTGTATTTATATTTTGGGAATTGTTGGAATTTTTATACTATCATATCTTTAATTTTTGATAATAATTCAGTTAAATAATATACAAAGTGTTTATCAAGACCATTTGTCATTAACTTAATATATAATCTGTCATTTTTATACTCAAATTTAAATCTAGTTGATATATCATTTGCTTCCATAAATAACTTATCCACAGGAATTTTGTTTATAAGTTCATTTTCAAGCACTAATTCAACATATAGATTTGTTTGATTTACTGTATTTATATTTAATTCTTTTGCCTGTTTTTCGAATAATTCACTATACATATATACATCCATTTCAGAATCTATCTTACCAAATCTATCTTCTATTTCTCTTCTTACTTCATCTAATTTTTCATAACTATCTATTTCATTAATCTTTTTATGTAATTCAATTTTTAATGATTCATCAGATGTATATTCATCCTTTATATGATTTTCTACTTCAATTAAAGGTTTTTCTTCTTCTTTTATTTCTTCTTTTGTTTTAATACCTTTTAATCTATCAACTTCATCATTTAATATTTTTACATATAATTCATATCCAACAGAATCTATAAATCCTGCTTGTTCAGTACCAAGTATATCCCCTGCACCTCTTATAGATAAATCTCTCATAGCAATTTGAAAACCTGAACCAAGTTCTGTAAATTCTTTTATTGCATTTAATCTTTTAACTGCATTATCACTTAATGTTTTATTTGGAGTATAAAGCAAATATGCATATGCAATTTTATTACTTCTTCCTACTCTACCTCTAATTTGATATAACTGACTTAGACCAAATCTATCAGCATTATATATTATTAGTGTATTAACATTTGGTATATCTATACCTGTTTCTATTATTGTTGTACAAAGTAAAATATCAAATTCATTATTTGTAAAACTAATCATAGTATCTTCTATTTGCCCCTTATTCATTTGTCCATGAGCAATTCTAATATCTGCTTCTGGTATTAATCTTTTAAGTTCAGAAAGTTTTTCATCAATATGTTCTACACTATTATATAAAATGAATATTTGTCCATTTCTAGACATTTCTTTATATATTGCTTCCCTAATAATTGATGGATTTTCTTCTGTAACATATGTTTGAACTGGATATCTATTTACTGGTGGAGTTTCTATTAAAGATAAATCTCTTATACCTACAAGTGACATTTGAAGAGTTCTAGGTATTGGTGTTGCACTTAAAGTAAGTACATCAATTGAACTTTTCATTTCTTTTATTTTTTCTTTATGGGTAACACCAAATCTTTGTTCTTCATCTATTACAAGTAATCCCAAATCTTTATATTTTATAGAATTATTTAATAGTTTATGTGTACCGAAAATTATATCTATTTTTCCATTTACTAGTTTATCCTTTATTTCATTTGCTTCTTTTACACTTGTAAATCTATTTAGTAATGCAATATTTATTCCATAGTTTCCGAATCTTTCTAAAGCACTTTTATACTGCTGAGAAGAAAGTATTGTTGTTGGACATAAGTAAGCAACTTGTTTTCCTGAATTTACTGCTTTAAACATCGCACGAAATGCAACTTCAGTTTTACCATAGCCAACATCCCCACATAAAAGCATATCCATTGGATACTCTTTTTCCATCGCAGATTTTATTCTTTCAATCGCAATATATTGATCTACAGTAGGTTCATATTTAAACTCTGAATCAAACTCTTTAGATAATTCATCATCTTTTTTAAAAGCGAAACCTTTTTGTAACTTTCTTTCTGCTGATATTTTAATTAACTTATCCGCAATATCTTTTACCTTATTTTTTACCCTTAATTTTGTTTTTTGCCATTCTGATCCACCAAGTTTGTTTAATCTTGGAACAACACCTTCATTAGATGAATATTTTGTTATTAAATCAATCTTTTCCACAGGAATATATAATTTATCATTATCTTTATAAGATACCTCTATATAGTCTTTTTTATTACCATTTTTAGTTAATGTTTTAATTCCTGTATACATTCCAACACCATGATTTAAATGTACAACATAATCTCCTACTTTTAAATTATCAATATCTTTAATTTTACTTCCATATTTAAATTTATTTTTATAATTTGTTTTCTTATCTCTATTTTTAAATAATTCGTTTTCTGTTAAAACAACATAATTATCAAACTCAAATCCTTCATCTAAATTAGAATTAATAATATTTACTTTACCTTTAGATAAATCATTTTCATTAGTTAAAATAGTACTAACTGTTAGATATTTTTCTATATTTTTTAATTTACTTTCATCTGATAAAGCAATTATAACTATTTTATTTGAATATAATTGTTTTTCTAAGTATTCATTTAAATATTTAAAATTAGACTCAAATTTTTCTGGAAGTCTTGATGAATAGTTATATGTTTTATTAATTGATTTTATATCAGTTACATTATCAATAGTCATTAAATATATGTTATTATTTTTCTGTTCTAATGATGAAAAATCATGCATATATTCTGTTTTATATTCTTCTTCTTTTGAAGAACTATATTCAAATATTTCTTCTCTTAATCTTTTATATGATTTTTTTATTTGATTATAGTCTTTATATATCATTAATGGGTCATCTACATATGATAATAAACTTGATACTTCATTTACTACATATGGTAAATATTTTTGATAATCAGGAATGTCCTCTATCATTTTTTCATTTATAAACTCTGAATATGGTCTTATTTCACATTCATTTATTTCTTCTAAAGATCTTTGTGATTCTACATCAAAATATCTTATAGAATCAATTGTATCTCCCCAAAATTCAAGTCTTATAGGATTATCATTATTTGAAGAAAATACATCTAAAATATATCCTCTATTTGATACTTCTCCAGTTTTATTTACAATTGTATCACTTACATATCCTATTGATAAAAGTTTTCTAAATAATTCATCTTTATTAACCTCTGTATCTTTTTTCAAAATTATTTTACTATCCATCCATAATTTTTTACTAGGTAAATATCTTAAAAATCCCATAAGGTTTGTTATTACAATATTATGATCATTTTCACTAAGTTCATTTAATGTATTTACTCTTATTGATTTTAATTCTGGAGATATCGCAAGTGATTCACTTGTTAAAAAGTCATCCATAGGAAACAAATATATATTATTATTTAATTTTGATATTGATGAATAATATATATTTGCTTCATATAATGAATTTGTTACTATTAATATATTTTTATTGTTTCTTTTATATATATCATTAACGCAAAAAGAGATTAACTGAGTAGTTAACCCTGAAATAGCAACATTATCTATTTGATTTATTAAAATTTTATCATTTAAAAAATTCATATCATCATCTCTTTTTAATTATATTTGTTCATCAATTTATCAAAATTCATATTAAAATAATCATCAATTATATTTACGCTCGTTTTTATTGCTTCATCTAATACTTTTCTATCATCACTATTTAATTTACCTAAAACATAGTCTTTAGTATCTATTTTTTTATTGTTACTTATGCCTATTTTTAGTCTCTTATAATTCTTTGTTCCAAGATGCATTTCTATATTTTTTATTCCATTATGTCCACCTGATGAACTATTTTGTTTAAGTTTTATTTTACCAAGTTCTTGATCTAAATCATCTTGAATAACTAATATATCCTCTATATTTATTTTAAAGTAATCTAAATATTTTCTAACTACTTCTCCAGATAAATTCATATATTTTTGTGGTTCCAAAAATATTACTTTTTCTCCATTTATTATTAACTCTGAATACATTCCTTCAAATTTTGATTTATTAACATTTTGATTATGTTTTTTTAAATACTCATCTACAACATCAAAACCAACATTATGTCTTGTATTTTTATATTCTTTACCTGGATTACCTAATCCTACTATTAGTTTCATTATTTACCTCCATGATACTCCATATAAACAACATTTTTTTCTAAATTATGAAGTTTCGCAACCTTTTTTATTGCTTCTTTTTCTGTATATCCTTCATCTATCAATTTTTTTACATGACTTAAAATATCTATATCATCATATGTTTCTTTTTTAGTATTTCCTTCTACTATTATTACAAACTCACCTTTTGGTTCGATTAATTCTTCTAATACTTCATTAATTTTTCCTCTATAAACTTCTTCATATTTCTTACTTATTTCTCTTGATACACTCACCTGTCTATCACCTAATATTTCATATATAAGTTCTAATGTTTCACGAACTCTATATGGTGATTCATAGAAAATTAATGTATATTTTTCTTGCTTTAATTCTTCAAGTTCTTTCTTTTTAGAAGATTTTTTACTATCTAAAAAGCCATAAAATAAAAATTTATTTGGATTTATTCCTGACATAATTAAGGCTGGCACGAATGCTGTCGCACCTGGAAGCCCTATAACATTATATCCTTCTTTTATTGCATGATAAGCAGCAACATACCCTGGATCACTTATCGCAGGTGTGCCTCTATCTGATACAAGTCCAACACTTATTCCGTTTGATAAATATTCAAGTACTTTATCATACACTTTATCTTCATTAAATTTATGACATGATATTAATTTTTTATTTATTTCTAGATAATTAAGTAATTTTGCTGTTTCTCTAGTATCTTCTGAAAATACAATATCAACTTGTTTTAAAATATTAATTGCTCTTAATGTTATATCTTCCATATTACCAATTGGTGTTGGTATTAAATATAAACTTGGTTTATTATCATAACTTTTTTGACTCATTTTATCACCTACTGAAACATATTTTTTATTTCTTCTAAGTAATTACCATCTTTATCATGAACATATAATGGTGGCAATATTTTTAAGGATGAATTACCATTTTTTGCACCCTCTATTAAAATCATATTACATTCTGAACCATATCTTGGATAAACTAATTGCAATCTTTTAGGTTCAATATTATATTTTTTCATACATAAGATTATATCTATTAATCTATCAGGTCTATGAACAAGTGAAATTGTACCATTATTTTTAAGTATTTTCTTAGAAACTGAAAATATATCTTCCAAATTTATTAAAGTTTCATGTCTAGCATTTGTTTTTATAACACTTTCATTTAACTTCGAATTTTCATTTACCCTAAAAAATGGAGGATTACATGTTATTAAATCAAATGTATCAGTTTCATATACCTTTGGTAAATCTTTTACATCCATATTTAATATTTTAATTCTATCCGTAAGATTATTTATCTCAAGTGTTTTTGTTGCTAAATCATACACTTCTTTTTGAATTTCAACACCTGTTATATTACAGTTGACTTTTCTAGATAATATTAATGGTACTGGTGCATTTCCTGTGCAAAAGTCCATTATATTTTTGTACGATTTATTTTGAAGTGCAAAATTTGCAAGTAATACAGAATCTAAAGAAAAATTAAACCAATCAGTATTTTGTACAATATTTAAATCTTTATAATTTAATAATCTATTTACAACTTCCATACTATGATAACTCGATTATTTCCTTATCTTTTGTTTCAATTCTGTATGTTTTTTTAATTACATCAACTGATATAACTTTTCCACTTATTCCATCTTTATTTATGATATCTCCTACTTTTGGTAAATCTTTCTTTAATTCAGAATATGTATCATCTTCATATGAAAGACAACATAATAGTCTACCACATGCTCCATTAATTTTGTTTGGATTTAATGCAATATTTTGATTTTTTGCCATATTTATGGTTATATTATCAAAAGTATATAAATATGACGAACAACAAAGTGGTCTTCCACAAGGTCCAAGTCCACCTACTTCTTTTGCTTTATCTCTTGGTCCAATTTGTCTTAATTCAATTCTTGTTTTATATATTTTAGCAAGGTCTTTGGCTAAATCTCTAAAATCTACTCTATCATTAGCAATAAATGTAAAAAATAGTTGTGTTCTTTCAAATGTATAATTTACATCAACCAACTTCATATCTAAATTATATTTTTTTATAAGTTCATTACATTTTTTATATGCATTTTTAGCGTCTTTTATATTATTTAAATGATTTGTATAATCTTTTTTAGTTGATACTCTAATAACTCTTTTTAATGGATAATGAATACTCTTTTTATCCATTTTTATTATATCTGTTATTACCGTTCCAAATTGTAATCCTCTTTCTGTTTCAACAATAACAGTAAGATTTTTTCTTAAATTTAGATTATGACAATCAAAATAATACTTTTTACCATATTTTTTAAATGTTATTCCTACAACATTTACATATTCATCATTCATCTTTATACCTCACTTAATTCTATAATTAGTTTATCAAATAATAATTTCATATTTGCATTTAATCCTAGTTCATTTTTTACATTTTCTACTATCTTTATTTTTTTACCTAACGATTCTATATTATTTAATGAACATATTTCATCTATTACTTCTTTATAATCATTCATATAATTTATTTCATTTTTTACCTTATAATGAATACAATCATCATACATATATAAAAGAATATTACAAAGTATTAAAAAATCATCAGATGTTTTATATACATCATAAGCAAGTTTTTTAATCTTTATCATTGTATTTATTTTGTACTTTTCTATATTCATTAAGAAATCTATTGAATTATGTATAAATTTTTCTTTATCTTCATCAGTTATGTCTAAACCCACAAAAAATAAAATGTTTTTCATTTTATTTGAGTTATTATTCTTAAAATTTAAAATTTGACATCTAGATTTTATTGTTGGAAGAACCATATTTATATTATCTGTTAATAATATTGCGATTATATCATCTTCTGGTTCCTCTAAAAACTTTAGTATACAGTTAGCAGATGAAGAATTTAATTTTTCACAATTTTTAATTATATAAATTATTTTATTTGCTTCAACTGGTTTTGTTGAAACACTATTTTGTAACTCAATTAATTGACTTTTCTTTATAGTATTTCCATCTGGCTCTACTACCTTTAATTCAGTATATTCATCTTTATCTATTCTTTTATATATATTTTCAAGTGTTTCACTTGGTAAACCACTTAAACTAATGATGTCCTTTGAAAAATCCTTAGCATATTTATATATATAATCAATATCATCTGATGAGAATAAATATGCCTGTACAAGTTTATCATTTTTTAAGCTTTTTTGTAATACAGTTGTTACTAAATTTTGTTCTTCCATATATTTTTCAAGCATATTTATCACCACCTACTTCTATCTAAAATTTAATAAATAAAATGCAACTAATCCTAAAAATCCAGAACCGTCAAATAACGCTATTATTAAAACAGTATATATATTTATTGGAATATATAGGTTAAATGATTGCATTATTATATTATATCCATATAAAACTACTATACTAACAATTATTTTTACTATTATTTTTAGTAATTTTTTTAGCATACTTGTCCACCTCATCTAATACATAATATGTGGTAGATTTAATTTTATGAAAGTTTATTTCTTCCTTGCATTGCCATTTGTATTGTAAGAGGATCCAAATACTCCATATCCGCTCCAACCGGTATACCTGCGGCTATTTTAGTAACTGATACATCATACCCTTCAAGCATTTTTAATATATATCCTGAAGTTGTTTCTCCTTCAATATTTGGTGTTAAGGCTAATATTACTTCTTTTATTTTTTCATCTTTTATTCTATTTATTAACTGATTTATTTTTATATCTTCTGGATTAACACCTTCAAGAGGTGAAATTAATCCTTCAAGTACATGATATTTTCCATTAAATACATTTGCTTTTTCAAATAGAATTAAATTTTTGGTATTTTCAACGACGCATAATACATCACTACTTCTACTTTGATCTAAACAAATGTCACATTTATCATTTTCAGTTAAATTATTACAAATTTCACATTTTTTAATTTTGGTTTTTACATTTTTTAATGATTCAGAAAATCCCTCGACTTGTTCATCACTAAATTTTAATACTGCAAATGCTAATCTTTCTGCATTTTTTTCTCCTATACCAGGTAACAATTTAAAATATTCTATTAATTCTTGTAAACTATTAGGATATTTCATTAGAATATATTTGGAAGTCCTTGTCCTATTTTACCTAGTTTTTCTTCCATTTCTTTTTTTGCAGCACTAATTGCTTCATTTGTAGCAATTAAAATCATATCTTCTAATACTTCTATATCTTCTTTTTCTATATCTTTAGATATATTTATTTTAGTTATTTCTGTATCTCCATTTACCTCTACTTCAACTAATGGTTGTTTAGCTGTAAATGTTTTTTTACTAACCTCTTCTTTGGCCTTTTCCATATCATTTTGCATTTTCTTTGCTTGTTGCATTAACATATTTATATTCATACTATTCTCCTCCAATTTCTAGTAAATCATCAAATTCACTTTTTTCTCCTGTATTTAATAATTTTATTTTATTTAATATGTCTTTCTCATCTATTATATCAATTTTTTCTTTGTTTTTTATTTTTTCTACATAAATTATTCTCTTTTTATTCCATAACTCATCTAACAAAATACATACTTTTACCTTTTTACCAAGAAGACTTTCCAAACTTTCTTCTAATAACTCCATATTATCATATAAATCATGTAATATGTTGTCACTGTCTGTCGTTAAGATTATTCCATCTTTTGATCCAGCAGTTATTTTTGTATCATCAAGTAAATTAATAATTTTTAATTTATTTAAATCAGATATATCATTTTTTAAGTTTTCCACAGCATTTTCATATTCTATTTTTGATTTTTTATCAGCAATGCCTAGTGTATTATTTAATCTAATGTTCATAAGTTCATCATACAGTGTATAATTTTTTGTTTCTTTAATTGGTACTTCCATAGTTTGTGGTTTTTCTTCTTTTATTTCTACCTTTTCAGGAGTTTTGTTTTCTATCTTTATATTTTTTGATGTATAAGTATTATTTTCAAACATTTGTTTGTTTTTTAACATATTTGTTATATTTATTATAGTTACATCAAATAATACTTTTTTATCTTTTGATATCTTCATATCATTAGATATTTTATTTAAAATCATTATTACTTCTATTGTCTTATTTTCACCAATTAAATTTACTATATTTGAGTTATTTTCTAGTTTAAATTTTATTAATTCATTTCTTAAAAATCTAATAAAATCTTCACATATATATATAAAGTTTTTACCTTCTTCTTGCCATGATTCTATTTTAGTAAATACACTATTTAAATCATCATTTACCATTTCAGTCATAAACTTTTCTATTTCATCATCATTTATTCTACCATTTAATAGTAATACATCTTCGTATTTAATATTTCCATCTGCATATGCGTTTAATTGATCTAGCATACTAACAGCATCTCTTAATCCACCGTTTGATTCTTCTGCAATTAAATTTAATGATTTATCATCAATATTTATGTTTTCCTGTGCACAAATATATTTTAATCTTTCTTTAATAATTGCGACTGGTATTGGTTTAAATTCAAATGACTGACATCTAGACATAATTGTTAAAGGTATTTTATGTGGTTCTGTAGTTGCAAGTATAAATATTATATGTTCAGGTGGTTCTTCTAATGTTTTTAATAATGCATTAAATGCTCCTGTTGTTAACATATGAACTTCATCAATTATATATATTTTATATTTTGATACTGTTGGAAGTAATGTAATATGATTTCTAATTTCACGTATCTCATCTACTCCATTATTTGATGCAGCATCCATTTCAATAATATCAACATTTTCATTTGAATTATTACTTATACATATATCACATTTTTCACATGATAAACCATCTTCTGGATGTAAGCAATTTATTGTTTTAGCAAATATTTTTGCAATACTTGTTTTACCCGTTCCACGAGGTCCTACAAATAGATATGCATGTGTAAGTTTATTATTTTTAATTACATTTTTTAATGTTTGTACCACTATTTGTTGGCCATATACATCATCAAATGTCTTTGGTCTATACTTTCTATATAGTGCTTGATATTTCATAAAACCTCCTTTATAAATCTATTTAATTATAGCATATTTAATTAAAAATTAGTAACATTTATCACTATATTTTATCAATAAATATCCATTAATTATATAGTAATGTTTCACGTGAAACATTGTATAATTTTATTTATATGTAATCAAAATAAAAGTTTATTAATGGTAACAATATATATACTTTTCAATATATATTTATATAGTTTATTAAGAAATATATTGTATTAATTTGTTGATATATAAATATTGTTTTTAATTATCTTTTTTAAATAAACTTAACTAATTTATTTTATATTTAGATAATCATAATATAATTTTTTGTATTTAAAATATGTATACATATATAATAATGTTTCACGTGAAACATTATTTATTAATTAAAAAAATCAATATACCGATAATTTTTATTATTTTAAGTCAAATAATGCTATTATTAATAACACTTTATTAAAATTATTAATATATTTTTTATTATTAATAATTCAATTATCATTTTAAATTATTTTATTTTATAATAATACAATGTTTCACGTGAAACATTGTATAAGTAATTATATAATTATTCATAATCTATCAAAAATATACAGATTTTATACATATATAGTTAAAAAATAAATTTTTTATTAAAATTATTGGCATATATACAATAGATTTTATTTATATTTTAAAAAAATACTAACTAGATAATGTTTCACGTGAAACATTATCTATATTAATTAAATTTAATCTGTGAACATCATAAAATATGATTTAATAAATCATTATACATAATTTGATTATTAATTTAGAATCATCTTTAATTTTTTAAATTATTTTTTTTAGAATGTTTCACGTGAAACATTCTATAATATATATTCTGCTTTGATAAATATAGGTTAATTAAATATTATAAAACGCAATTTTAAATTTTATTATATAAATTAATATAAAAAGATAATGTTTCACGTGAAACATTATCTTTTATTTTTAAAAAATTGAGTTAATTTGTTAGAAAAATTTATTTTATCTTCTATTTTAATGAAATTAGGTTCTTTTTCTGTTAAATGTTCATTCTGATTTATAAAATAATAAGTATTTTTTATTCTTGATTTTCTTATAACCTCTTTACACATTGAACATGGTTCTAATGTAACATATAAATCACAATCATCTAATCTCCAATTATGAAGCTTTTTAGATGCTTTTTTTATAACCAGTATTTCAGCATGATCTAATATATCGTTAGATTTATTAACTTTATTATAAGATTTCGATATTATTTTATCATTTTTTACTATTAATGCTGCGATAGGAACTTCATTCTTATCTTTTGCTTTAGTAATAAGTTTTAATAATTCTTGTTCAATTTTACTTATTTCCATAATTTCTCCATAATAAGCGTACATATATTCATATTTTTGTTTTTTTTACAAATTATTGTATAAAAAAATGCACACACGAAAAGGGAATGTTAAGGCTGCTATATTTCTATCCTGACCTGGTTCCAATATTTCCGTTGTGCAATTAAAATATATAATATTTTTCTATATTTGTCAAGTCTGTTATACTAGTTAAATATGTTTGTAATTTGTTCGAAAATATTTCCCGGGAAATATTTTGTTCGTTTTTTGTACGCTAAAACATAAAAAGAAACCGTTATTCAACAGTTTCTTCAGTATTTTCTTCATCATTTTCATCTTTTGTAGTAGCAATTGTTGTAACTTTTTGATTTTCTTTTAAGTTAATTAATCTAATACCTTGTGTTACCCTACTCATTTTAGATACTTGATTCATAGGTATTTTAATAATAATTCCGCTATTTGTAATAATCATTAACTCTTCATCATCATTTACGTTCTTAACAGCAGCTAAATTACCATTTTTTTCTGTAACATTTAATGCTTTAACACCTTTACTACCTCTATGAGTTAAACGATATTCTTCAATATTTGTACGTTTTCCGTAACCATTTTCTGTAATAATTAATATATCGCTTGTTGGATCTACCTTTTCAGCACTTACACAAATAGCATCTTCTGGTATTTCAATACCTTTAACACCACTTGCAGTTCTACCCATAACTCTTATTTCATTTTCATTAAATCTAACTAATCTTCCATTTGATGAACCAATAACTATTTCATTATTACCATCAGTTTTTGTAACGAACAATAGTTCATCATCTTCTTTTAATGTAATTGCGATTTTACCGCTTTTTCTAATTGAATCAAATTCTTCAATTTTTGTTCTCTTTACTAATCCTTTTCTAGTAACAAATGTAATATAATCACTATTGTCATCTTTTGAAATACTTAATATTGAATTAATTTTTTCATCTTTTTCAATTGGTAATAAGTTAATTATTGGTAATCCTTTTGCTTGCCTACTAAATTCTGGTATTTCATAGCCCTTTATTTTATATACTTTTCCTTTATTTGAGAAGAATAATATATAATCATGAGTCTTAACTGTTACCATTTTTTCTACGAAATCTTCTTCATTAGTAGACATACCTTTAACTCCTACACCACCTTTATTTTGTACTTTATAAGTGTCTGTAGTAAGTCTTTTTATGTAACCTTTATTCGTTAATGTAACAATTATATCTTCTACAGGTATTAATGATTCATCTTCTATATAATCAATAGCTGTCATATCAATACTTGTTCTTCTTTCGTCAGCATATTTATCTTTAATTTCTAATAATTCTGATTTAATTATACCGAAAATTCGTTCGTCTGACGCTAAAATTGCTTTAAAATCTTTAATTTTTTCTAATAAATCATTTAATTCGTTTTCAATTTTATCTCTTTCTAATCCTGTTAATCTTCTTAACTTCATTTCTAGAATTGCATCTGATTGAATTTCACTTAAACCAAATTTGCTCATTAAACCAGCTTTTGCTTCTTCATCTGATTTAGAGCCTCTAATTAATTTAATTACTTCATCAATATGATCAAGTGCAATTTTTAAACCTTCTAATATATGAACTCTTTTTTCTGCTTTATCTAGATCAAATTTTGTTCTTCTTATAATTACTTCTTTTTGATATTCAATATATTTTGAAATAATATCTTTTAATCCTAGTGTTTTTGGAACACCTTTATCTAGCATTAAGAATATTATTCCGAAATTAGTTTGAAATTGTGTGTGTTTATATAAATTGTTTAATACAACTTGTGCATTTGCATCTTTTTTAAGTGTAATAGTTATTTTTACACCATTTTTTAAATCTGTATGATAATCTGCTATACCTTCTATAGTTTTATTGTGGACAAGTTCTGCAACCTTATTTTTAAGTTCCATTGTATTAACACCATAAGGAACTTCATCAATAATTATATAATGTTTACCATTTTCTTCTTCAATTCTTGCCCTACTTCTTATAGTAATGGTTCCTCTACCAGTTTCATAAGCCTTTTTAATACCACTATTTCCTAAAATAATACCACCTGTTGGGAAATCTGGTCCTTTAATATGTTCCATTAATCCAAGTGTATCAATTTCAGGATTATCTATATAAGCAATACATCCATCAATTACTTCACCTAAGTTATGTGGTGGAATATTTGTTGCCATACCAACAGCAATACCCATAGTACCATTTACAAGAATATTTGGAAATCTTGAAGGTAATATTTCAGGTTCTTTTTCTGTTTCATCAAAGTTTGGTATAAAATTTACTGTATCTTTATTAATATCTCTTAATAATTCTAGTGAAATTTTTGAAAGTCTTGATTCAGTATAACGCATTGCTGCTGCACCATAACCTTCTATATTACCAAAGTTACCATGTCCATCAACAAGCATATTTCTATAACTAAAATCTTGTGCCATACGAACCATTGCTTCATATATACTTGAATCTCCATGTGGATGATATTTACCCATAACATCACCGACAATACGTGCCGATTTTTTATGAGGTTTATCTGGTGTATAACCTGATTCATACATTGACCATAAAATTCTTCTGTGAACTGGCTTTAAACCATCTCTAAGGTCAGGTAATGCACGTGATACAATAACACTCATTGAGTAATCAATAAATGATGATTCAATTTCTTTAACAATATCATTTTTTTCTAATCTATCTCTACTATGATCCATGATTTACCTCCTATATATCCAAATTCTGTGCATATGTTGCATTATTTTCTATAAATTGTCTTCTAGGTTCTACTTCTTCACCCATTAATTTAGAGAATGCTGCATCTGCTTCTATTGTATCGTCAACTGTTATTTTTCTAAGAACTCTATGATTTATATCCATTGTTGTTTCATTTAATTCTTCTGCATCCATTTCTCCTAAACCTTTCATACGTTGAATTAAAGGTTTAACATTTGGATTAAGTGTTGCTAAATATGCATCTTTCTCATCATCATTTAATACATATTTAGTTACTTTACCATGTTTAATTGAATATAGTGGAGGTTGAGCAGCATATACATGTCCTGCCTCTACAATTGGTCTAAAGAAACGATAGAATAATGTTAATAATAATACTCTAATATGTGATCCATCAACATCGGCATCAGTCATTATTATTATTTTATGATATCTTAATTTACTTAAATCAAATTCTTCACCAATACCAGTACCAAATGCAGTTATTATTGTTCTAATTTCTTCATTTGATAAAGCCCTATCTAATCTTGCTTTTTCAACATTTAATATTTTACCTCTAAGTGGAAGTATTGCTTGTGTCATTGAATTTCTACCTTTAATGGCAGATCCTCCAGCAGAATCCCCCTCTACTAGGAAGATTTCACAAACAGATGGATCTTTTTCTTTACAATCAACAAGTTTTCCACCGAAATTAACTACATCTAAATCACTTTTTCTACGAGTTAATTCTCTTGCTTTTTTAGCAGCTACTCTAGCTCTTGCAGCAGTCATTGTTTTATCAACAATTATCTTTGCTTCTTCTGGATTTTCCATTAAGAATCTCTCAAAACCTTCTGCAAAAACATTATCTGCTATTTTTCTAACTTCTGAATTACCAAGTCTACCTTTTGTTTGACCTTCAAATTGTGGATTTGGATGTTTACAAGATATTATCATTGTTAATCCTTCTTTAACATCATCACCTGTTAAAGCAGCATCTTTATCCTTTAAAAAGTTATTTTTTCTAGCATAATTATTAATAATTCTAGTTAAGGCTCTTCTAACACCTTCTTCATGTGTACCACCATCATGTGTATTTATATTATTTACAAATGAATAAATATTGTCTGTATATCCTGAATTATATTGCATAGCAACTTCAAACATAATTCCTGCTTCTTCACCTTGTAAATGAATTATTTCTTCATGAATTGGTGTCTTATTCTTATTTAAGAACTTAACATATTCACTTATACCACCTTCATAATGGAAAGTTTCTTGTTTTTCTTCTCCTGATCTTTTATCAGTTAATGTTAATCTTAAACCTTTATTTAAGAATGCAAGTTCTCTTGTTCTAACTTTTAAAGTTTCATAATCATATATATCAGTATCAAATATATCTGCATCTGGCTTAAATGTAACTGTTGTTCCTGATTTATCTTCTTCACAAGCACCAATTACAGTTAATGGTTGTACTGTTTTCCCACCATCAGCAAACTTTACTTCATATACTTTTCCTTCTTTATAAACTGTTACTACAACCCAGCTTGATAAAGCGTTTACAACAGATGCTCCAACACCATGAAGTCCACCAGATACCTTGTATCCTCCTCCACCAAATTTTCCACCTGCATGAAGTACTGTATAAACAGTTTCTACTGTGGATATTCCTGTTTTTGGATGAATACCAACTGGTATACCTCTACCATTATCAACAACTGTTACTGAATTATCTTTATTTATTGTTATTTCAATATGATTACAATAGCCTGCTAAAGCCTCATCTATTGAGTTATCTACTATTTCCCAAACTAAATGATGTAATCCTTTAACATCTGTTGTTCCAATATACATACCTGGTCTTTTTCTTACTGCTTCTAGTCCTTCAAGTACTTGTATCGCTGAAGCATCATAATTATTCTCTGCCATCTTTTTCACCTCGTTCATATACTTTTGCATTTTCTACATAAAAAACGTCTGCTTTTTCTATCAATTTTGTATCTATATTATTTATATCCGTAGATGTTATAAAAACTTGTAAATCATTATATATATATTTAATAATATTTTCTTTCTTTTCTTTATCTAATTCACTAAAAATATCATCAAGAAGTAATATTGGTTTAACATACTTGTTTTCCCTCATCATTTCTATTTCTGATAATTTAAAACAAAGAATTGCTATTCTATGTTGACCTTGTGAACCAAAATTATTAATTTTAACATTATCTAAATATATAGAAAAATCATCCCTATGTACTCCAATTAAAGTAGTCTTTTGTTGTAATTCTTGATAATATACTTTATCATATTTTTCTTTTATTAAACCATATAAATCTTTACTATTCATATCAACAAAAGATTCATATTTAACCAAAATATCTTCTTTTTTAGTTAAATCTTTATAAATCTTCTTAATATGATAATTTATCTTATCGATATAGTTCTTTCTAAAATTAAGAATTTCAATATTTAATCTTATTAATTCATTAGTAAGTACATCAAAATATACTTTATCTATTTTATTACTTGTTTTTAGATACTCATTTCTATTTTTTAAAACTTTATTATAATCATTAATATACTTCAAATAATTATTATAAAATTGACCTATTTCAACATTTAAAAAGTATCTTCTACCCTGTGGTGGACCTTTTAATATTTCAAGATCATCCGGACAAAACATAATAGTATTGATATTTGATAAATATTCACTCATTTTTCTAAGTGGAATATCATTAATACTTACTTTTTTACCTTTTGAATTAATTAAAACTTCATAAGACTTTTTTAATGAATTTTCATGTACAATTTCACCAGTTATTTTAGTAAATAATTCACCTTGCTTAATTAAAAATGAATCTTTACTACATCTATGGGATTTTGTAATAGATAAAACATATATACTTTCTAGGATATTTGTTTTACCTTGAGCATTATTTCCAATAAAAATATTTATCTTTTTGTCAAAATCTATACTAATTTGTGAATAATTTCTAAAATTTACTAAAGAAATTTTCTTTAAAAACATTTTAAACCTATTTTTATGCCCTTTACTTCATTTTGACTCATAAATAATGCTCCTATACATACATACTAATTATACCACAAAAAGGGTATTTTTTATAGGATTTTTAGAAAAAAACAGACTAATTTTTTAACTTTTTTCTGCTTCTTAATATATACTCAAGTTTAGTCGCACGAAGGTATTGATTATCAAAAGATCCATACGAAATATTTATGAAAATCTTCCTTCCATTTTTGAAAAAAACTAATATTTTTCCATTAACTTCTCTATATTCTTTTATCTTATCTAATGCTATCCAAATACACCCAATTAATCTTGGTGATGTAGTTGGAAAATAAATCATATTTGTACTTTCCTCAATTATAATTGGTGATTTATGACTAATACCTGTTAAAACCTTTGTTCCTGTTCTTCTTCCCATATAAGAACTTCCAAAAAATTCACAACTTTTTTCAATTATTTTCATAGAATTCATATTTATCATAAATTCATTGTCTTCTTCTAATACATTTGTAAGATTTTCACCTACTGGTACTATTGCTAGTGTTCTGCTATTAATTTCATAATTTTTCATAATTATCCCCCTAAATTTATTATTTTCCTTCCTTTTTCGAAAATAATTTCTTCTATTAATAGCAACTTTTTTTAAAAATCTTGTCGAAATAAGCAAAAAAAAAGAAATTTCTTTCTTTTTTAGTATGTTTTTATTGGTAATAATAATTGAATTAAGTTTTCATCTTCATCAGTTTTAAGAATTATTGGTTTTATATCAGAATTTAATAATATTCTAATATCTTTACTATTTATTGTTTTTAAAGCTTCCATCATAAACTTAGAAGAAAATGCAATTTTAATTTCTTTATCATTATTTTTAGTTATAGCAAGTCTTTCCTCAACACGTCCTATTTCAGGTGTATTTGAGCTTACTATAGCCTCATTCTCATTAGTTTCGAACTTTATTACATTTTTTTCCTTTTCGCTTGTTAAAAGTGCTGCTCTATCTATTACACTATATAATTCATCTAAGTCTGTTTTAATTTCAAGTTCAAAAGTATCTGGAATTAATCTAGATGTATCTGGGAATGTACCATTTAAAAGTCTAGATTGGAATAAAATATTATCAAACTTAAATAAAATTTTATTAGAGAAAATATGAATTTCTACATTTTCGTCATTATCATTCAATATTTTAGCAAGTTCCCCAATATTTTTACCAGGTATAACTATATTAATTAAGTTTTCCACAGCACTATCTAATTCAACTATTTTTTTAGCTAATCTATAAGAATCAGTTGCAATGCATTCCATCTTATTTCCTTCTATTTTTAAGTTGATACCTGTAAGTATTGGTCTTGATTCTTGCATAGAAGTTGCAAATAATGTTTGATTTACTATATTTTTAATAACTTTTTTACTTAATATAATAGGATTTGTTGATATATCTAAACTTATATTTGGAAATTCACTTGAATCAATGCCATTTAAGTTAAAGTTAGAATTTTGTGTATAAATTAATATCTTTAATCCATCTATTATTTCTATATTAATAAGACCATCAGGTAATTTTCTAATTATTTCAAGTAAATATTTACCTTGAATAATAATTGTTCCTGTGGAAACTATATTATCTATATATTTCTTATCAATAAAACATTCTATATCTATATCATTATTAGTAGCTGTTAAAAATAATCCTTCATTTGTTAAATTAAATTTAATTCCTCCAAGTACAGGTATTACATTTTTAGTAGATACTGCTTTTGATACGTTATTTAAATTTTCTAATAATATTTCTTTTTTAATACTAAATTTCATATTAACCCTCCTAAACTGATTATATCATATTATTTATTATTTAAATATGTTATTTTTATTATTACTGTTGAAAAAGTTGAAAACTTTATATTTATTTATTTTATAAAGGTTTACGATTTTTTATCCTGTGTATAACTGTTGATAAAACATGTTCATTTTTATATTTTCCTGTGTATTATTCTAATTTTGAAATAATTTCATTAATAATATTATCTAGTTGTTTGTTCTCTTTTCTTTCTTTTTCAATCTTATCACATGAATGCATAACTGTTGAATGATCTCTTCCGCCAAATTCTATACCAATTTTAGGAAATGATTCATCCGTTAGTTGTCTTGACAAATAAATTGCTATTTGCCTTGGAAAAGCAATAGTTGCGACTCTTTTCTTTGATTTTAGGTCTTCGACTGATACATTATAGTGTTCTGCAACCACTCTTTGTATTTTTTGTATATCATTTTTAAAGTTAGTCATAGGTGTTATAGTACCTTTTAATGCTTCAATAGTTAAATCAAGTGTTATTTCTTCTTGAAAAAATATTGTAGAATAAGCACAAACTCTTGTTAAAGCACCTTCCAAACTTCTTACATCTGATGGACACATATTTGCTATATAATCAATCGCATCATCACTTATATGCCTTGAAAAGTCCATATTTGCCATCTTTTTTCTTAATATTTCTCTTCTTAAATCATTATCCGGTGGAAAAATATTTACTTTTAATCCCCAGTTAAATCTTGTTCTTAGCCTATCCTCTAAATGTTTTAAATCATCTGGAGAACTATCTGATGATATAATAATTTGCTTTTTATCATCATATAATGTATTGAATGTATGGAAAAACTCATTTTGTGTTTTAGGAGCATTTCCTAAAAATTGTATATCATCAATTATAAGTACATCAATATTTCTGTATTTATCTTTAAATAAATCTACATAATCAAAATTAGTTCCGTCTTTATCTTTCTTATTTAATCCTAAAAAATCATTAATAAATTGATCACTAGTAACATATAATACCCTTTTATTTGTATTTTTTACAATATAATTACCAATTGCCTGCATTAAATGTGTTTTACCAAGACCACTATTACCATATATAAACAAAGGATTATACATTTTACCAGGATTTTCAGCTACAGCAAGTGCTGTTGCTTGTGCAAATCTATTACTTTCACCTACTATAAAATTTTCAAAAACATAATCAGGATTTAAATTTGCCTTTTCTGAACTATTATAAGGTACACCAAGTTCTTCTTCTTCCTCTTTTTGTATAGTAATCTTTTTATTATTGTATTCATTTTCAAGAACAAACTCAAAATTAAAATTAGTTCCTGTTATACTGTTGAAAATATCACTTATTATATCAATGTAAGATTCAGATAAATGTTTTTTATGAGCGATAGTTGGAACAATGATTACAGCGTGTTCTTCATTTAATTCAACAAGTTTTGAAGTGCTAAACCAAGTATCATACGATAAAGAAGATAATTTGGTTTTTATTGTACTAAGAAATTTATTCCATATATTATCAATGTTCATAAACTATCACCTCCCCCTGATTAGATAGTAAAGTTATAAACTTATTATAACTCTTTTTTCTTCATTTTCAAGGTTAAAAATTAGTAAACAATACTTATCAACACAAATTGTGGAAATTAATCTATATAAAATAAAGGATTATAATACTTTTCCACATTTTCCACAAATTTACAATTAACAGGCACTTTTTAAACAGTTATTATTTTTCCACATTATTGTTGAAAGAGTTGATAACTTTATTTGAATATATATTATAAAGAAAAATTAAATATTTTTCCACAAAAAATTGTTAAAAAGTCAAAAAAATGTCAAAATATAAAAAAACAGATGTTTAAATCTGTTTTAAGTATTCAGCAGTATTAAATAATTTCATACCATTTGAGCCTTTTAAAAGGATAATATCATCTTTTTTAAGGTAATTTTTAAGAAATTCATGTGAATCACTTTCATTATTAAATATATTTATATCTTTATTAAATTTATTTTTAATAAGTTCATCTTTTATAAATTTAACTTCATTACCTACTAATATTACACCATCAATATCCTTATTTAATATATAATTACCTATTTTCCTGTGTATATCTTCTGAATAATCACCAAGTTCTAAAATATCACCTATCATCAATAGTTTTCTTTTATAATTAGATTTAGAAATCATATCTATAGAATTAATTAATGAATCGTAACTGCAGTTATATGTATCATTGATTATTGTAGTACCAGTTTTATTTACTATTTTTTCAAGTCTATTACTAGGTAATTTGAAGGTTTCTATACCCTTTTTAATATTCTCATCACTTATATTAAGTTCTTTTCCTACAGCATATGCAACTAAGCTATTATAAATAAATGCTTCACCTGGTGCATTAACCTCAAAATCAGTATCTTTTATTTTAAATTTACTACTAAAGATTTCATCAACTATATTTGTTGCCATATAGTCACTTTTATTATTTATGCCAATAGTTTTTATATTAACATTAATTTTATCTAAATTATTATGAAGCATATCATTATCATTATTTATAATAAGAGTACCATTTTCTTTAAGTCCATCGATAATTTCAAGTTTAGCCTTTAATATATTTTCTCTAGAACCAAGATTCCCAATATGAGCAGTACCTATATTAGTAATAACTGCGATAGTTGGTTTAGCTATTTTACTTAACAAATTTATTTCATTTAAATGATTCATACCCATTTCAAGAACCATAGCATTATGGTCTTTTAATTTTAATATAGTTAAAGGAAGACCTATATGATTATTATAGTTTCCTTCTGTTTTTAAAACATTATATTTAGTACTTAATACACTTGATATTATTTCTTTAGTACTTGTTTTCCCTACACTACCTGTAACTGCGATAACAGGTATATCATATAATGATCTTTTATATGCTGCTAATTCCTGAAGGAATTTAATAGAATTATCTACAATAATAATTGTTTTATTATTATAATTTCTAAAATCTATATCTTTAACAGACTCTTTTTCTAGAATGCAAGCACTTGCACCCTTTTTAAAAGCTTCTTCATAAAATAAATTACCATCAAAAGTTTCACCTTTAATTCCTATATAACAATCATTTTCATTAATTTCTCTAGTATCTTTAGAAAAATTTTCTATTTTTAGATTTTCATCCCCAATTATAAGACTTGCATTACACTCTCTTATAATATCTTTTATTAATATTTCTTTCATAAATTACCTCTTTCCAGCAATAACACCTGAACATTTAGAAATTTCATCAATAAGTTTTTCATCAACAGGTTTACCTTCAATTATAATATCTTTTCCTGTACCAAATGGAATAATTTTCATATTTTCTTCTATTTCTTCTTTTGTAAGTACTTTAAAGTCTTTTAAATCTTTTATATATTCATCTTCTTTAATACCTTTTTCTTCTAATTGTTCTTTAGTTAAACCATCAAATACATCATAGATTTTTCCTTCATATAATACACCACAATGATTGCAATCATTTTTCATAACAAACTGTGCATCAGGAAAATAATGTTTTATTATTTTAGCAAGTTCGTAGCAACCACCATGAGAAAAATAATAAAATGAATCAACATAATCTATATATGAACTAAATTCATTATTAAATAAATCAATTGTAAACGTGATAAATTTACTAATATTGTCAAGATTAAGCATTGTTATTCTCCTTTATAAAATCTCTAACTATTTCTTGATCACTAAAATGATGCTTTTCAGTACCAATTATTTGATAATCTTCATGACCTTTTCCAAGTATCATTAATATGTCATTATCTTTTAACATGCTCATTCCTTTTATAATAGCGTTTTTTCTATCAAAAATAATTTCATGATTATCTTTATTTAATCCAGTAACTATGTCATTCATAATTTGTTTTTCATCTTCAGTTCTTGGATTATCATCAGTAAATATTACATAATCAGAATTTTCTTCTGCAGCTCTTCCCATTATTGGTCTTTTTGTTCTGTCTCTATCTCCACCACAACCAATAATAGTTATAATTCTTCCTTTTTTATATTCATTTGCACTTTTTAAAACATTTATAACTGCATCAGGTGTATGAGCATAATCAACAAATACACTATTTGTATTATATTTAATCATTTCCATACGTCCAGCAGGTGCCATTAAATCTTTAGTAATATTAATAATACTATCAATACTAAATCCTAATTTATGTACAAGCATAAGCGCAGTTAAATAGTTATACACATTATAACTACCTACCATATTTATTTGTGTATTATATATTTTATCTTCATAATTAAATTCTATTTTTGTGTGTAAATGTGATAAAGAATAATTTTTTATTAAAACATCGGCACCAGTTTTACCAATAGTTATATTTTTGTTTTCATTTAACATAAATTTTTCATGATGAGGGTCATCTTTATTTATAATAGCAATCTTTTCTCCCCTAGTTTTTTCAAATAACTTTCTTTTAGCGTTTGCATAATTTTCTAAAGTTTTATGATAATCTAAGTGATCTTGTGTAAGATTTGTAAATGCTACTTCATCAAATTCAAGTCCAAATATTCTATTTTTATCAAGTGCATGACTACTTACTTCCATAACAACATATTCACAGCCATATTCTTTTGCTTCTAGAAGCATATCATAAAGTAAATCAGTGTCAGGAGTTGTATTATTTAATAATCTTTTAGTATTACCATAATAAAAACCAATAGTACCTATATATGCACATTTCTTACCAAGCAATGTTAATAATTGATATACTAAGTAACAAATTGTAGTTTTACCATTAGTACCAGTTACTCCAATTAATTTCATATCTTTAATTTTAGGATAATAATTTTCATAAAGATAATTATTTAAATATTCTTTTGTATTTGGCACAACAACAGTTTCAACACTATAACTACCCTTTTCACATATGATTTTAGATGCTCCATTTTTAATAGCACTTTCAATAAAATCATGACCATCAGTGTTTACATTTTTAATCGCAATAAATGTATCACCAGGATTAACCTTTCTAGAATCAGTTTTTAGTTCTATCATATTTTATACCTCCAATAATCTATTTCAATATAAATTATATTACAAAAATTGAAAAAATTAAATATTTTTATTATAACAGTTTTGTTAAGAAGTACATATGAGGAATAAGGAAAAGTAATATTATGTATTTTGAAAGTGTATGTAATAAAATATTGAATGAAATAATTGGTGAAGAAAATTTGCCAAGAAAAGAATTAAATGTAAAAAAATATAAGAATAAGCAATAAAAATAAAAAAATATTTAATAAAATGTTTGACTTTATAAGAAAAAATGTATATAATTGAAATGTTTTATGAACTTGGAGGTGCAAAAATGAAAAGAACTTTTCAACCTAATAATAGAAAAAAAGCAAAAAAACATGGATTTTTTTCTAGAGTAAAAGGTAAGGTATTAAATAATAGAAGAAAAAAAGGACGCAAAACTTTATCTAAATAATTCCACTTTTTATTAGTGGTTTTTTTTGTAAGTAGGTGAAAAAATGAAAAAAACTAATATAATAAAGAAAAATTTTGATATAAGTAAAGTATTAGATTCAAAAAAATGTTATAGGAACAGATATTTTAATATTTATTATAATGAAAATAATGCAGGAAAATATAGATTTGCAGTATGTGTATCTAAAAAAATAGGAAATGCTGTAACTAGAAATAAAGTAAAAAGACAAGTAAAAGATATTATAGATAAAAGCAATTTAGTATTTAATTCTAGTACTGATTATGTTATAATAATAAAAAAAGAAATTAATGAAATAAAATATAGTGAAATTAAGAAAAATTTAATGGATCTATTAAAGAAAATAACAGATTAGGAGAAACTTATGAAAAAAAACAAGATAATGAAAATATTAGTGGCAGTATTATCAATATTTATAATAACTGGTTGTACAACAACACTAAAAGATCCAAAAACTAAAAAAGTTGTAACTTATGAAGATGAAAAAGTTAAAATAACTTTAAATGAAAATATATTATGTAAACCAACAAATAAAGGCTTAGTAAAAGAATATAATAAGTATAAAAAACAAATTGATATATCAAAGTTACCAGATTGTGATAATTTTAAACCAAGTGATGCAAATTATAATAACTTATGGGAAACTTTAGTAGTTAAGCCACTTGCTTGGTTAACATTAAAAATTGGTAGTTTAGTAAAAAGTTATGGTATTGCACTTATAATTTTATCAATAATAATAAGATTAATACTTGCGCCATTTACTAAAAAAACTGCTATGCAATCTGAAAATATGAAAAAGATGCAACCAGAAATAGATAGAATAAATAGAAAATATGAAAATAAAACAGATCAAGATTCAATGACTAAAAAATCAATGGAAACAATGGCATTATATAAAAAATATGATATAAATCCATTTTCAAGTTGTTTATTTGCATTTATTCAAATACCATTATTATTTGGTTTTTTAGAAGCAATAAATAGAGTACCAGTAATATTTGAAGAAAACTTATTTGGTCTTATACTTGGAACAACACCATTTAAAGCAATTACATCAGGTCATATTGAATACGCAATTATAGTTATATTAATTGGTGCTACAACATTTATTTCTCAAAAATTAAATACAACAGCGCCAACACCTCAAACAAATGATATTAATCCAAATACAATGATGAATTTCATGCTTGTAATGATTGTAATAATGTCACTTAATTTCTCAGTAGCATTATCATTATATTGGATTGCATCAACATTATTTACTATTGTTCAAAACTTAATAGTTATTAAAACAAGTAAAAAGAAAGAGGTAAAGTAATATGAAAGAATATTTATATGAAGGAAAGAATGAAGAAGAATTAATTCTTAAAATGCTTAATGAATTAGGGGTTAAAGAAGATGAAATCTTATATGTAAAAAAGGAAGAAACAGTAGGATTATTAAAAAAGAAAAAAGTAACAATTAAAGCAATTCTTAAAACTGATGTTTTAGAATATTCAAAGAAATTTGTTACAGATTTGGTAAATGCTATGGGATTAGATGTTAAACTTGAAACAAAAAGAGGAGAGAATAATATACTAATTAAATTATACTCAGATAATAATCCAATATTGATAGGTAAAAATGGAAGAACACTAATGTCAATTCAAAATATACTTCATCAATCAATATATGCTAAAACTGGCATTCATGTAAATATTTTATTAGATGCATCAAACTATAAAGAAAAGAAACAAAAAAACATTGAATATATGGCAAAAAAACTTGCTAAAGAAGTAGTTCAAACAGGAATAGAAATTAAAATGGATTCAATGAATTCATATGAAAGACATTTAGTTCACGATATTTTAAGTAATTATAGAGGTGTAAAAACTGAAAGTGAAGGAGAAGAACCTAACAGATGTGTTGTTATTAAACCATCTAAATAAGTTTCTTTTTTTTGACAATATATATTAAAAATGTTAATATAATTGCTCAAATGAGGGAAGAATTTATGGATAAAGTTTATTTTACTAAAGAAGAATTTAATAAATTATGGAATAAATTAGAATTTTTAGAAAAAGGTGGAGAAGGAATTTGTAAAAGACTAAATAATAAAGAAATAATCAAATATTTAGATAGTCCTTATGCTAATTTTGATGGAGAAAAGATACTTAAATTTAAAGAATTTAAATCAAAAACATATTTATTTCCATATAAAGTATTTTATATAGATGATAAATTAATGGGATATATAACAAAATATTCTAGAGGGAAAAATCTTATCGAAGTTCCAAGAGATACCATAAGATTTGATAAATTTATAAGTGGTGTAAAAAAAGTTGAAAATGACTGTAATATATTGTCTCAAAAAGGTATAATGACATTTGATATTTTGTTTAATATTTTATATAAAAATGGAGTATTTCATATAATTGATACTTGTGATTATGAAATTGTTGATAAAGATTGTAAAGAACTATATAAAGATAATATAAGTTATTTTAATTATAGCTTATTAGAATTTTTAGTAAAAGATAGATTTTATAAATTTGTATTTACATCAAAAGAGCTAAGTGAGTTATACAAAGAAGCAGAAAATGGAGAATCAATAATATTATTTTTAAAAATGTTAAGGCAAAGACTTAGTGAATATTGTGATAAAGATGTGAAATCTGTTAGAGATGCAAAAAAAGCAATGACATTATGTCATAAATCTGTATATCCAGAATACTTTTAATAAAAACTTCATATTTGAAGTTTTTATTATGTTATAATAAAAAAAGGAAGTGATTTTTTATGAACGATACAATATGTGCTATATCAACAGCATTAGGCGTAGGGGCAATTTCAATAATAAGAGTTAGTGGAGATGATGCAATAGATATTGTTAATAAAATATTTGATAAAGATTTAACTAAAAAAGAATCTCATACTATAAATTATGGACATATAGTTTATAAGGGTGAAATAATAGATGAAGTAATGGTAAGTATAATGAAATCACCAAAAACATTTACTAAAGAGGATATAGTTGAAATAAATTCACATGGTGGTGTTGCCGTAACAAATAAAGTACTAGAAATATTACTTTTAGAAGGTGTGAGACTCGCAGAACCAGGAGAATTTACAAAAAGAGCCTTTTTAAATGGAAGAATTGATTTAGTAGAAGCAGAAAGTATAATGGATTTAATAGAATCAAAAACAGAAACATCTAGAAAACTAGCAATAAGTGGAATGGAAGGAAAAGTATCAAAACTAGTAAAAAATATTATAGACAATTTAGTAAAAGTAAATGCAAATATTGAAGTTAATATAGATTATCCAGAATATGAAGATATTGAAATTGTAACAAAAGAAAAAATAGAGGAAATGTCTAAATATATAAATAAAGAATTAACAAAACTATTAAATGAATCAGAAAATGGAAAACTTATAAAAGATGGAATAAATACACTAATTTTAGGTAGACCAAATGTTGGTAAAAGTTCTATATTAAATAAACTTATAGAAGAAGATAAGGCAATAGTAACTAGCGTTGCGGGTACAACAAGAGATATAGTAGAAGGTCAGATAAGAGTAAATGGAATTTTACTTAATATAATAGATACCGCAGGTGTAAGAGAAACAGAAGATATAGTAGAAAAAATAGGTGTAGAAAAATCATTAAGTTTAGTAAATGATGCAGATTTAATAATACTTGTATTTAATAATAATGAAAAATTAACTGATGAAGATAAAAAATTACTTGAATATACAAAAGAAAAAAAGAGAATAATAGTAATAAATAAAATAGATTTAGAAAATAATTTAGATATTAGTAATTTAAAAAATGAAAGAATAGTAAAAATTTCAGCATTAAAAGATAGTGGTATTGAAAACTTAAAAAATGAAATAAATGATATGTTTAATCTAGAAGAAATTAATTTAGGAGATTTTACTTATTTATCAAATTCAAGACAAATATCACTTGTAAAGAAAGCAGTAGAAATATCGAAAAATTTAGAGGATACTTTAAATAATGATGTACCAATTGATTTACTTGAAATAGATATAAAAGAAATTTGTGAAATACTTGGAGAAATAATAGGCGAGAGTTATGATGATAAATTAATAGATACATTATTTAGTAACTTTTGTTTAGGAAAGTAGGAAATAATGAAGAATATAGGAATAATAGGTAGTGGTAGCTTTGGATGCGCACTCGCAAACGTATTAATAAAAAATCATAATGTAAAAATATGGTCCTTTAAAAAGGAAGAGGCAGATATAATAAATAATGAACATAGATGTATGTTTATTGATAATTCAAAACTAGATGAAAGAATAGTGTGCTATACAAATTATGAAGATGTAATAGAAGATTCAGAATATTTAATTTTAGTAACGCCATCAAGTGTAATTAGAAATACATGCAAAAAAATAAAAGAATATGTTACAAATCAAAAAATAATAATCGCATCAAAGGGTATGGAAATAGAAACTAATAAATTTTTAACAGATGTTGTAAAAGAAGAGTTAGAGTTAAAATATGTAGGAATAATCTCTGGACCAAGTATAGCAAAAGAAGTAATAAATGATATGGGCTTAAAGGTTGTATTCGCATCTAATAATAATGATTATAACAATGAAATAAAAAATAATTTTGAAACAGATAAATTTAAAATAGAATTAAGTGATGATATAATAGGTACAGAATTAGGTGGAACATTAAAAAATATTATATCAATCGCATCAGGATTAGTTAATGGTCTTAATTTAGGAAATAATATGAACTCTATTCTTATTACAAAAGGATTAGAAGAAATAAAAGAAATAGGACTAAAATTAGGTGCTAAAGAAGAAACATTTTATGGTTTATCAAGTCTTGGAGATTTATTAACAACATGTTTAAGTAATGAAAGTAGAAATAATAAATGTGGGATTCTTTTATCACAAGGTAAAAAAATTGATGAAATAAAAGAAGAAATAGGCATGGTTATTGAAGGACTAGATGCTTTAAAAATAGCGCATGATATATCACAAAAGTATAATATTAACACAAAAATAATAAATACACTTTATGATATTATTTATAATGAAAAAAGTAAAGAATCCATAATAGATGCAGTATTAAACTAAAGAGGTAATTATGAATAAAAAGATAATAATTGGAAACTTTAAAATGAATTTACTTCCAAATGAAGTAGTTTTATATATTGAAAATTTAAAGAAAGATATAAAAAGTAATAATGAAATTGTATTATGTGTTCCATATGTGGATATTCCATATATAAATAATAATTTAAAAAATACTAATATTCATATTGGTGCTCAAAATGTATATTTTGAAGATAATGGAGCTTATACGGGAGAAATATCTTCTAAAATGTTAAAATCAATAGGAGTAGAATATATTTTGATTGGCCATCCTGAAAGAAGGCATATTTTTAAAGAAAATGATTTAATAATAAATAAAAAATTGATTAAATGCTTGAATAATAATTTAAAAATTATTTTATGTGTAGAAAATATTGTTCAATTAAAAAAAGATTTAAAAAATGTTAATTCTGATCAATTAAAAAATATAATATTTATATATGAAACACGTAAATCAATTGGTAAAAAAGAAATAATAAATAGTAAAAAAATAAATAACAACATTAATAAATATAAGAAATATTTATTAAAAAAGTATGAAACATTATCTAAAAAAGATATAAAAATAGGATATGGAGGAAGTATAAATTCTAATAATATAATAGAATTAAAAAATATAGATATTTTACTTATTGGATCTGCATGTTTAGACATAAATGAATTCATAAATATAATAAATAATGTATAAGTAGGAGTATTATAATGACAAAAATAATAATAAATAATTATATTTTAGAAAGTCCAAAATTAGATAAAAGTAAAAATATAATTAACATAAGTGATATACATTCTAATATAGAAGTTTTAAAAAAAATTAGAAAAATTTTAGAAAAATCAACAGCTCAAGATGATTATATTTGTATTACAGGTGATATGGTAGATACTATAGATGATTTTAGAAATGAACAAATGATTAAAGAATTATCAAAAATAGGAAATATTTCAAAAACTTTTTTATCTCTTGGAAATCATGAATTCATAGGGAGTGATAATAAAAAATATATGTGTTTTTTTAATGAATTGTCCAGTTACTCCGATTGTTTTTGTTTAGTAAAAGAATATGATTCTATAGTTTTAAATAATAATATTATAATAAATGCTATAAATATGCCATTATCATATTATGAAGATGCTGAGTCAAAATTATCAGCATATAAATTTATAAAAAATATTAAATTGAATGTTGAAAAATCTAACTTTAATATTTTATTATCTCATACGCCAAATTGGATTTTTAAGAATAATAAAGAAATTAACAATCTAGAAATTTTAAAGAATATGGATATAATTTTATGTGGACATAACCATGGTGGATTAATGCCAGTTTTTCTTCAGGATATAATTAATAATCATTACGGATTAGTGGGTCCATATTCAAAAATATTTCAGTCAAATGCCTATGGTATATATAATGAAGGTGATACATCTATATTAATTTCAAATGGTGTAACAAAAATATCAGAAACATCACCTTTAGGTAAAATTAGCCATATTTTAAATAAAATATATATTCCAGAGATAGATATAATAAATATGGTACAATCTAATGAACATTCACTAAAATTGAAAAAAAGAAGTGTTATTAAATTTTAAAACTACTAAAAGTAGTTTTTCTTTTATTGTGTAATTTTTTATCTTGTAGTATAATACAAGTGCAAAAAAAGAAGGTTGATTAAAATGAAATATGAAATAATTGTAGTTGGTGGAGGACATGCTGGATGTGAAGCAACACTAGCTTCTGCCAATAAAGGTCACAAAACATTACTTGTTACAGGTTCAAAAGATACAATTGCGATGATGCCATGTAATCCATCAATAGGTGGTTCTGCAAAAGGAATTGTTGTAAGAGAAATAGATGCACTTGGCGGATATATGGGTAAAGTTGCAGATAAAACATTACTTCAAATGAAACTTTTAAATAGTAGTAAAGGACCTGCTGTTAGATCACTTAGAGCGCAAGGTGACAAAATTACTTATCCAAAAGAAATGTTAAGAATATTAGAGGAACATAAAAATATAGATATAATTGAGGAATTGGTAGAAGATTTAATAGTAGAAAATAATAAAATAAAGGGTGTTAAATTATCCACAGGAAAAGAGATTATGTGTGACGCTGTAATTCTTACAACTGGAACTTATATGAAGGCAAATATATTAGTTGGTGATAAAAGAACCGTTTCAGGACCAAAAGGAACAAGACCTTCTTTATACTTAAGTGAAAATCTAGAAAAATTAGGATTTAAAATACTTAGACTTAAAACAGGAACTCCACCTAGAATTGATAGAAGTACAATAGATTTCTCAAAGACTAAGAGAGAAGATGGAGATGACAAACTATATACATTTTCATTTGATAACAAACCTTATTATACTGTGGAAAACCAAGAACCATGTTATTTAACTTATACAACAGAAGAAACTCATAAAATTATTAGAGATAATTTAGGTAAATCTAGTATGTATGGTGGTTTCTATGAAAAATTAGGAACTGGACCTAGATATTGTCCATCTATAGAAGATAAAGTAGTAAGATTTGCAGATAAAGAAAGACACCAATTATTCTTAGAACCAGAAAGTAAATATTATGATGATATATATCTTCAAGGTTTTTCAACAAGTATGCCATATGATGTACAAGAAGAAATGGTACATAGTTTACCAGGACTTGAACATGCTAAAATACTTAGATATGCATATGCGATAGAATATGATGCTATAGACTCAAGAGATTTAAAACCAAGTCTAGAAACTAAAATAATAGATGGATTATTTACCGCAGGACAAATAAATGGTACAAGTGGTTATGAAGAAGCCGCAGGACAAGGATTAATCGCAGGAATAAATGCAGGATTAAAACTAGAAGGAAAAGATCCATTAATCTTAGGAAGAGATGAATCATATATTGGTGTACTTATAGATGATTTAGTAACAAAAGGTGTAAAAGATCCATATAGATTGCTTACTTCAAGAGCAGAATATCGTTTATTACTAAGACATGATAATGCTGATATTAGACTTAGAGCTCACGGTTATGAAGTAGGTTTAATTAGTGATGAACAATATAATAGATTAAAAGAAAAAGAAAAAAATATAGATTTAATAATAGAAGAATTAAAAAACATAAAAATAAAAGATGAAAAAAATATCACTGCATATGATTATTTAAAAAGAACAGAAGTATCAATTAATGATGTAAAAGATAAATTAAGTAAAGAATATGATGAACTAGAATTAGAACAAGCAGAAATCATGATTAAATATGAAGGATATATTAGAAAAACAAGAAAAGAAGCAGAAAAAATGAAAAAGTTAGAGAACAAAAAAATTCCTAAAGATATTGATTATGATAAAGTTCCTAATTTAGCTAGTGAAGCAAGAATAAAATTAAAAGAAGTAAGACCAGAAAGTTTTGGACAAGCACTTAGAATAAGTGGAGTAAATCCATCAGATGTATCTATTTTATCTGTTTATATGAAGAGGTATTTTAATGAATAAGAATGAATTTGTTTTAGCACTAAAAAATCTTGGAATAGATATAACAGAAGAAAAACTAAACAAATTAGATAAATACTATGATTTATTAATAGAGTGGAATAATAAGATAAATCTAACTAGAATAACAGATAAAGAGGAAGTTTATTTAAAACATTTTTATGATAGTTTAACATTAATAAAAGCATATGATTTAAATAAGAAAATTAAGGTTTGCGATGCAGGAACAGGTGCAGGATTTCCTGGAGTAGTTCTAAAGATAGTATTTGATAATATTGATATTACACTTGTAGATGCATTAAATAAAAGAGTTATGTTTTTAAATGAGGTTATCAAAGAGTTAGAGTTAAAAAATATTACTGCTATACACTCTAGAATAGAAGATTTTGCTAAAGAAAATAGAGAAAAATTTGATTTAGTTACTTCAAGAGCAGTTTCTAGACTTAATTTATTAGATGAACTATGTATTCCTCTTGTAAAAGAAAATGGTTATTTTATACCAATGAAAGCAAATATAGAAGGTGAAATAGAAGAAGCAGAGTCTGGAATAAAAAAATTAGGAGCGCAAAAAGAAGAAATAATATCATTTCTTTTACCTAAAGAAGGATCTGTTAGAAACTTAATAAAGATAAAAAAAGTAAATAAGACAAGTATTAAATATCCAAGAGTATTTGATAAAATCAAAAAAAATCCACTATAATGCGGATTTTTTTGTTATAATTATTATAGTAAAGGGAGTATTAATATGAATAAGAAAATAATAGTTATAAATGGTACAGGAGGAAGCGGAAAAGATACATTTGTAGAATATGTTTCTAAATATGCTAAAGTATATAATTTTTCATCAGTAGATAAAGTAAAGGAGATAGCAAAATTGATAGGCTGGACAGGTACAAAAACTGATAAAGACCGTAAATTTTTAAGTGATTTAAAAAAATTAACAACAAACTATAACGATATGTCTTTTGTTTCAATAAAAGAAGCTATTAATAAATTTAATTCTTCAGATAATGAAATAATGTTTATTCATATAAGAGAACCAGAAGAAATACAAAGAGTAGTAGATAATTTTTCTGCCAAAACATTACTAATAAAAAGAGAAGGACTTAAAATAATAGATACTAACTCATCAGATGCAAATGTAGAAAACTACAAATATGATTATATAATAATTAACACAACACTTGAAAATTTAGATAAAAGTGCATTAAAATTTGTTCAAGATTTGAAATAAATTCTTATTTTTATTTTCTCATTTTTTTCTAAAAAGCAATTGTAAAATATGTATTTTTATTGTACAATAATAAGTAAGAATAAAAGGTAGGGAGCAGTTATGAACGAAAGGGAAAGAGAAATAATTGAAGTATCATTAGATGATATTATTCCAAATAGATTTCAACCAAGACTTTCATTTGATGAACAAGGATTAAATGAACTTGCTGAATCAATAAGACAACATGGAATAATACAACCTCTAGTTTTAAGAAAAATTGGCGATAAATATGAAATAATAGCGGGTGAAAGAAGATATAAAGCATCATATATTGCAGGACTTACTAAAGTTCCAGCAGTTATAATTGATTTAAATGATAATGAATCTGCTGAAGTAGCAATTGTAGAAAATATCCAAAGAAAAGATTTATCACCAATAGAAGAAGCAAAATCATATAAAAAATTGCTTGATAGAGGATATTTAACACAAGATCAATTAGCATCTAGAATGGGTAAAAATCAATCAACAGTATCAAATAAGTTAAGACTTTTAAATCTAGATGAAAAAGTTCAAGATGCTCTTTTAAATAACAAAATATCAGAAAGACATGCAAGAAGTTTACTAAAATTAGATAATAAAGAAGAACAAAAAGAAGTATTAGATGAAATAATAGAAAAAAGATTGAATGTTAGAGATACAGAAGATTTAATTAATAGAAAATTAAATGGAGAAGAAGAAATAATTAGAATTCCAAGTTTTTCACAAAAAGAAATTCCATCTTTTGAATTTCCTAATTATATAAGTGAAATTCCTGATACAAAAACAGAAGAAAATGTTGAAGTTAGTTCTACTCCAATAAAAGAATATAAAGAAAAAGAAGAAGAAATAGAAGTAATGAATGATAATGATGAAGAAGAAATATTAAATATTCCAACATTATCAATAACAAAACAAGAAAAAAATATAGATGATGTAATTAGTAAAATTCAAAAAGTAGTAGAAGAAGTAAAAGAACTAGGTTTTGAAGCAAAATTAGAAGAATATGATTTTGATGGATTATATCAATTTGTTATAAAAGTAGATAATGAAAACTAAAAATATGATGAAAAAATCATATTTTTTTAAATATTTAGGGGAAAAATAAATTGTAACGGAGAATATAACATATGAAAGGGTTATTTTTAGAAAATAGAAAGGAGGAAAAATTAAATAACTCTTATCATAAATATAAGGGAGGATATTATGGTTACAATTAAAGATAATTATGTATTGGATGAAGAAAAATTAGATGTTATTTTGTCAAATTTAGAACATAACCTAAAGACATTATTTGAAAATGATAAAGATATGCTTGCAGAAATAATAAATGGTGTCACAGGAATACCAAAAGAAGATATAATTGAAAGAGGAATTCTTTTAGATAGTCAAGATCTAATAAATCCAGAAAAAGTAAAAAAATATAAAGACTCAGATATACTTATTAGTGTATATAATAATTCAATAAATATTGTAATGAATAAAAAAGACCAAAAATAATAAAGGAGGAACTTTGGTTACAATAAAAGGATATACAAATAATCCAGAACTAAGAAAAAAAGAGGTAATACCGGGAACATTTGATGCAGTATTTAAAGCAGTATTAACAGAAGAAAAAGAGGTACTCGCAGAAATAATAGAACTAGTAATTGGTATACCAAAAGAAGAAGTAATAAAAAATGGAGTAATAATAAATAGTGAGTAGAAAAAAGAAAATATAATTGAAACAGATAAAAAGTCAGATTTGTTAATTAGTATAGGAGATAATGTAATAAATTTAGAAATGGATAGAAGATATTATTCAGGCTCAAATAAAAAGAATAATAAATATATACATAAAATAGTAAATCATTATAATCCAAAGAATACAGTTCAAATATGTTTTACAAGTTATAAAGAAGGAGAAGAATTAAAAGGAGAAAAAAAGTCAATAAGAAAATATATGTTTCAAGATAGTGATGGAAATGTAGAAGATTATGGACTAGAAAAATATAAGATAGACCTTGAATATATAGAAAATAAATATTATAATAATGATGAGTTAACTAGAAGAGAAAAAATCTTTTTAATGTTTAAAGAATCAAATAGAGAAATATTAAAAAAATCTCGAAAGGAGATAAAATTATGGATAAAATATATAAAAGATTAGACAAATTATCAGAAGATGAAGCATTATCATTATTATATGATGAAAAAGAAAGAGAAGAAGAAAAGAAACAAGCAGAAATAGAATATGCAGAAGAACATGGATTAAATAAAGGCATATCTCAGGGTATAAAACAAACTGCTAAAAACTTATTGTCAATGAATATGAAAGTAGAAGACATATCAAAAGCAACAGGTCTATCAATTGAAGAAATTAATAATTTAAAATAAAAGATAACATTGCACGTTATCTTTTATTATTTATCATAAGTTGTAGGTTGTGTACCTTTAATATAGTAAACAATTTTTTTCTTTTTAGATGTATTATTCGCAAGATTTCCAGTAATAGGATTAACTAAAACTGATACAACATTTTCTGGCTTATCATACCAAGAATCATTTTTATCTCTTAAATAATTTTCCATAGTATCAGCCCATATATTTTTTGATATTTTTGAATCACTACTTTTTATCTTTTGATTTTTATCATATCCAACCCATACACCCAAAGTATAGTCCCTATTATATCCCATAATCCATGAATCTGAATCAGTAGAACCAGTTTTAATAGCATAAGTTTTAGTAAGTTTAGGTTTAATAGTAAGACATGTAGGAGCATTATAATCTATTAAGGTACTATCATAACAATTATTTAAAAGAGTATTAAGTACAAAAGTATAATTATAGTCAAAAACTGTCTTTGGTGTACTTTTATGTTTATATAAAGAATTTCCCTTTAAATCTTCCACTTTTCTAATAAGATATAAATTATTTCTAACTCCTTCATTTGCAAGAGTAGAATATGCATTAGTCATCTCCATAATATTTAATTCCTCTGTTCCAAGAGGTAGTGATACAGTTTTTTCCATTTTAGTTTTAATACCTGCTTTTTTAGCAACATCAATAATTTTGTCTTCGCCTAAAAATAAATGAGTTTTAACTGCGTATATGTTATCAGAATAAGCAATCGCAAGTAAAAGAGGAATAGGTTTAGATGGATATATATTTCCAAAATTTGCAGGACTATAAGTTTTATTATTTTCTAAAGAAAAAGTAGTAGGCTCTGATAAAAATGTAGAAGAAGCAGTGAAACCATCTTCAAGTGCAGCATAATAAAGAAATGGTTTCATAGTAGATCCAACTTGTCTTTTTGAATAAACTGCTCTATTATACTGACTTTTTTCATAATTTTTACCACCAACAAGCGCAATCACTTTACCTGTTTTATTTTCAACCATTACACTAGATGTTTGAATATCACTATCAGATTTAATATTTCCAGTAACAGCATTTTCAAGATATGTTTGTGCATTAACATCTAAATTAGTATATATTTTTATTCCATTTGTATCTAAATAATCATTTGGTATAATATCAATTTTATCAAGTTCATTCATAACAGCATCTTTATAATACATTAAAGTAGATAAATTTAATGTATCCTTTTTTCCATGATAAGTTAATTTAACATTATAAGCAGCGTCTGCCTCTTTCTTTGTAATATAACCGTTAGTAACCATTGAATCAAGTATAACTCTTTGTCTTTTCTTAGCTTTAGTTTCATTATTAATAGGTGAATATTCTTGTGGTGAGCCTGGAATACCTGCGAGCATAGAACTTTCAGCAAGAGATAAATCCTCTGCAGATTTATTAAAATAATATTTAGCAGCATTTTGTATTCCCATAACGCCATTACCATAATTAATAGTATTTAAATATCCTTCAAGTATTTCCTCTTTTGAATAATTAATTTCAAGCTTTAATGCAAGCCATGCCTCTTTAAATTTTCTATTCCAATTTCTATCAAAATTAAGATATAAATTTCTCGCATATTGTTGTGATATAGTAGATGCCCCTTCAATAATAGAGCCATTTTTAGCATTTTTATACATTGATTTTAATATTCTCACATAATCAAATCCATTATGTTTATAAAATCTTTTATCTTCAATAGAAATAGTTGCATTAATTAAATCTCTATCAATCAGCTTTAAACTAATCCATTCTTTCGAACCATTTCCCTTATAAATTACATTATCATCTTTATCATAAATAATTATATTATTGGTTTTTTTTAAGTCCATTTTAGGCGAAAGACTAATATAAAAGTAAATAAATGTAAATAATATACATATAAAAAAACTAAAAAAAACAAACGATTTTAGTAGTATTCTTTTCCATTTCATATAATTTCACCTATATTTCCTTTATTATTATGTAAAAAAAAAGAAAAAATATGAGTGCATTTTTACTATATATATGATATAATGCTACTTGAAAAAAAGATTGGTGATTTTTTTTGAAAAAAGTATATATTGATTATAAGATAAAAAATAATGATGAAATATTAAAAAAAGAAAACTTAGAAGCAGTTTATAAAGTAAATGAATATTTAAAAATAAAAGATATAGATGAAAATATAAATATTTCTTTTAATAATGGTAATATTATTATGGAAAGAGATAATAATGAATCAAATCTATTATTTAATTTTGTATTAGATAAAGAAACAGAATCAAAGTACTTTATTAAAAACTTAAACTTTTATATTGATACAAAAGTAAAAACAAATCATTTACAAATAGATGATGATAGAATTATAATTGAATACGACTTATGGTTATCTGATGAATATTCTGGTAACTTTAAATATGAAATTATATTAAAGGAGGTATAAAGATGCTTGATTTTAAAAAAGAAATATCTAAACTAATAAGTAAAGAATTGAATATGGAAGATGATTTAATATATTCTTTTATTCAGCTTACTAAAGACGAAACAAACGGTGATTATTCTTTCCCATGTTTTAGTTTAGCAAAAACTTTAAGAAAATCTCCAATGATGATTGCAGACGAATTAAAAGAAAAAATAAATAATGCTGATTTTATAGAAAAAATAGAATCAGTAAGTGGATATTTAAATTTTTATATTAAAAAAGAAGTATTAATAAGAGAAGTAATAAATTCATTTGATGAAGAAAAAGAGAAATTTGGTTCAGCAAATATTGGACAAGATAAAACAGTATTAATAGATTATTCTTCTCCAAATATTGCAAAACCTTTTCATATTGGTCATTTAAGATCAACAGTAATAGGTCAATCATTATATAGAATTTATAAAGAACTTGGATACAATGTGGTTGGAATAAATCATTTAGGTGATTATGGAACACAGTTTGGTAAGTTAATAGAAGCTTATAAACTTTGGCATGATGAATATAATATAGATGAAAATCCAATTGATGAATTAACTAAAATGTATATAAGAATAAATGAATTGTGTGAAGAAAATCCAGAAGTATTAGAAAGATGCAGAAATAATTTTAAATTACTTGAAGAAAAAGATGAATATTGTATGAATCTTTGGAACAGATTTAAAGAACTTAGTTTAGAAGAATTTAAGAAAACATATGATTTACTTGGAACAAGTTTTGATAGTTATAAAGGAGAAGCATTTTATAGTGATAAAACAAATGAAGTATTAGAAATATTAGAAAAAAATAATAAAATAACTAATTCAGAAGGTGCTAAAGTAGTAGACTTAGAGCAAGATGGAATAAATACACCATGTATCATTCAAAAATCAAATGGTTCATCAATATACGCAACTCGTGATTTAGCAGCTATACTTTATAGAGCAAGAACATATGATTTTGATAAATGTATATATGTTACAAGTTATGAACAAGATTTACACTTTAAACAAATATTTGCAGTAGCAAAATATCTTGATTTAGATGAAAAATATGTTGATGGATTAATTCATGTATCATTCGGAATGGTAAAGCTAGCAAGTGGTAAGTTATCCACAAGAAAAGGTAACATAATAAAATTAGATGATTTATTAAATGAAGCAATCAAAAGAGCAAAATCTATAATAGAAGAAAAAAATCCTAATTTGGATAATATAGATGAAATAGCAAGAAAAGTTGGAGTAGGCGCAGTTATATTTAATGATTTATATAATAGTAGAATAAAAGATGAATTATTTGATTATGATATAATGCTTAATTTCCAAGGAGAAACATGTCCATATATTCAATACATGTTTGTAAGAATTAATAGTGTCTTAGAAAAGTCAAATAGTAAAATTTTACTAGAAAATGTAAATATAAATAAAATAAATGATGATTTATCGTATAGAATGGCAAAAATAATATATAATTTTAGTGATACCATTAAAGAAGCAGCAAGTAAAAATGAACCATATATTATTTCAAGATACTTAATAGACCTTGCAAAAGCATATAGTTCATTCTATAATGAGAATAAAATATTATCTGATGACCTTGAAGAAAGAGATTCAAGATTATATTTAGTAAATATGGTTGGAAATATACTTAAGAAAGGAACTTATTTGCTTGGTATTGAAATGCCAAATAAAATGTAGTGAACAAATAATAATTTTAAGAATATAAATATAGCAAATAATAAGAAAGAGGTAAAAATATGAGCATAAGAGAAAAAGATAAGTTAGATTTAGAATTAATGAGCTATACTGATATAGCATATGAAATTATTAAGGAAGATAAAAAACAGTATAATACTCCAAATTTATTTAGAGAAGTATGTAATTTACTTGAATTATCTGAAGCTGAATTTGAAGCAAAAATAGGAGACTTCTTTACAGCACTTACAACAGATAAAAGATTTATTTTAATAGATAGTGTTAATTGGGATTTAAAAGAAAATCATGTTGTAAAAGTAGTTGTTGATGATGGTGAAGATGATGCAGTAGACGTAATAGACGATGAAGAAGAAAGTGAAGATGAAGAAGAGGAAACAACTGATGAAGATGACGCGATAGAAGATGATTATACAGATGAATCAGATGATGATTACATGGAAGATGATTTAGAAGATTTAAATATAGTTGATGAAGACGATATAGAAGAGTAGGTGAAAAAATGATAGATAGATTAGAAGCAACTTTAGAAAAGTACAATAGTTTAACAGAAGAACTTAGTAAACCAGAAGTTTTAAGTGATGTAAAAAAGATGACTTCACTATCTAAAGAACAAGCATCACTTGCAGATATTATTGAAAAATATAAAGAATATAAAAAAGTTGTTAGTGATATTAATGATGCAAAAGAAATGCTAGATGATAAAGAAATGGCTGCATTTGCAAAAGAAGAAATATCAAGACTTGAAACAGAAAAAGAAAATTTAGAAAAAGAACTTGAAGTACTATTACTTCCAAAAGATCCTAACGATGACAAAAATACTATAGTTGAAATAAGAGGTGCTGCAGGTGGGGATGAAGCAAATCTTTTTGCAGGAGACTTATTTGAAATGTATAGTAGATATGCAGAAAATATGGGATGGAAAATAGAAATAATAAATGCTGTAGAAGGAACAAGTGGTGGATATTCACAAATAGAATTCATGGTTAAGGGAGAAAATGTATACTCAAAACTTAAATATGAATCAGGAACGCATAGAGTTCAAAGAGTTCCAAGCACAGAATCACAAGGAAGAGTTCATACATCAACTGCGACAGTTGCAGTACTTCCAGAAGTAGAAGATATAGATATAGAAATAAAAGATAGTGATATAAGAGTAGACGTATATAGAAGTAGTGGTGCAGGAGGACAAGGAGTAAATACAACAGATAGTGCAGTTAGAATAACATATTTACCAACAAATACAGTTGTAACTTGTCAAAATGAAAGAAGTCAGCTTAAAAATAAAGAACAAGCTATGAAAGTATTAAAAAGTAAAATATATGAAGATTTACAAAAGAAACAAAATGCTGAAATAGAAGACGAAAGAAGAAGTAAAATTGGTACAGGTGATAGAGCAGAAAAAATAAGAACATATAACTATCCACAAAATAGAGTAACTGATCATAGAATTAATTTAACAATAATGCAGTTAGATAGAATTATGCAAGGTAAATTAGATGAAATAATAGAAGCTCTAATTAATGAAGACCAAAGAAGAAAACTTGCAGGAGAATAATGACAGATATAGAATATTTAAAAAAATATTATAATGGTGATATAAATAACGCATTAAAAAGATTAGAAATGGGTGAACCTGTTCAATATATAGTTGGTAATGTAGACTTTTTTGGATATAAAATAAATGTTGATAAAAGAGTTTTAATCCCAAGATTTGAAACTGAGGAACTTGTTGAAAATACTATAAAATATATAAAAAAATATTTTAGTTTACCTGTAGATATATTAGAAGTAGGAACAGGATCTGGATGCATTAGTATTACTTTAAAGAAAGAACTAAAAAATGTTAATATAACTGCTAGTGATATATCAAGTGATGCATTAGAAGTTGCTTTATTTAATGCAAAAGAAAATAATGCAGATATTAATTTTGTAAATACAGATATTTATAAAGGAATAAATAAAAAATTTGATTGTATAATAAGTAATCCACCTTATATTTCTAAGGATGAGAAAATAATGGATATAGTATATAATAATGAACCACATTTGGCATTATTTGCAGATAATAATGGATTATATTTTTATGAAGAAATAATAAAAAACGCTAAAAATATATTAAAAGATAAATATTTAATATGTTTTGAAATAGGTGAAAGTGAAGCAGAAAGTGTTACATCATATGCATATAAATATTTGAATAATCCAAAAGTCATAGTAAAAAAAGACTTAGAAAAAAGAGATAGAATGATTTTTATACATAATTTTGAATAAAATTAAAATAATCGTCCATACATAGAGTGAAAGGATGATTTTTTTATGAAAAAGTATATGGTTTTAATTCTAGCAATAATATCTATGATATATGTTTTTACAAGTGTTAAAGCAGAGGATACAATAATACCAGATGAAGCAATAAGATTTAGGGTAATCGCAAATAGTAATACAATTTATGATCAAAATATAAAAGTTCAACTTAAAAATGTAGTACAAAATAAAATATTTGAACTAACAAAAGGAACAGAAACAATTGAAGAAACAAGAAAAATATTAAAAGATAATATTGATTTATTAGATAATTTAACAAAAGAAACATTAAAAAACTTAGGATATGATAAAGATTATAAGATAAATTATGGTTATAATTATTTTCCAAAAAAGAAATATAAAAGTGTAACATATAAAGAAGGAATGTATGAATCATTAGTTATAACTTTAGGTACTGGTGAAGGAGATAACTGGTGGTGTGTATTATTCCCACCATTATGTTTAGTAGAAGCAGATGAAAGCACAACAAGTGATGCAGAATATACATTTTTTATAAAAGAAATTATTGATAAATATACTAAATAAAACTCCATATTGTGAGTTTTTTTCATTTTATTCAAATAATTTGACAAAATAAACCTTTTATGTTAGTATATAGCACGTTATTTGAAAGAGAGGGGATTTCAATGAAAGAGATTAATATCAAACGTAAAGATAGAAATATCGATGTAATAAAGGAAAAAATGCTAGAAATACTCGATGAATATGAAGAAGCAAAAGAAGAAAATAATGAAGATGCAATGATAAAATTAGAAGGTTATTTTAATAAACAAAAAGCTTTAATGGAAGATTCTAAAGAGTATTTTGATTCATATGATACAGATGACATTAAAATGCAAGCAAATTATGATACAGATATAGATAATGTTAGAGAAGCAAAATATATTTTAGCTGGTAAAAAGGGTTATGAAAAAAATTCTGACTTATATAATGATTTAATGTCTTCTAGAACAATGGAAGAAGCAAAAGAAGTATTAGAAAATAAACCAGAAAAAAAGAGAAAGTTTGTATTTAGAAAATTTAAAAAACAATTCATAATCTTTGGATTAGCAGCAACTTTAGGTGCAAGTACTTTAGGTTTAGTATCACATTTTAAAAATAAAAATCATCAAAAAAATATTGTTCCAATTGAGACGACTACAGAATATAAAGATGATATAAATGATGATTCAATAACAGAAGAAAATGATATAATTATACCAGGAACAGATGTAAATAATTTTAGTAATGACAATGTTTCTGTTGATGAATCTTATAAAAATTTAAAATATACAGGTAATGGTAAAACAGTATCTAATTATGCACAAACAAGTGGAGTAGGTGCAGGTGGTTCAGTTGGTTCAACAGGAACAACAGTTACTGAAAAATCAAATGATAATCTTGTATTACCACCAAAACCAGCAGATACAGTATCAACAGTTATTGTTCCAGAACAACCAGAAAATAATCAAACAACTGGTTCAGTAACAGAAGTGCCAGGTAATAATGATAATAATACAAATAAAGATAATACAGAAAAAGTAACAATAGATGAAAACGAAGAAGTACCAAATCCTAGTGAAAATAATCCTAGTGAAATAGAAGAAGATCCAAGTAATAATAATGGAAAAGATAATAACAATAACAACAATAATAGTGATAATAATGAATCAAATACAACAGAAGATGTTGTAATTCCACCAAAACCAGAAGAAAATAATCCTAGTAAAATAGAGGAAACTGGTGATGATGATATAATTTATTTTGATGAACATGGTAATTCATATACAATACCAAATTCACCAAAATCTCAAGAAACTACAGAAGAAAAAACAACATCATCAAAAGTTCAAGAAACTATAGAAAATACAAAAGAAGAAGAAAAAACTACTATAGAAGAAAATGAAGAAGTTCCTTCATTTGAAACACCTACAGAAATAGAAGAAGAAAAATCTTCTATAACAGAAGAAAAAGAACAATATATTGCATTAAGAGAAGCTATAACATCAGAATTAGCTCAAAATAATGTAGAAACTGAGAACATGGAAGAATCACAAGTTCTTACATATAGAATGTAATTTAAGGGGGTATAATTTATGAAATCAAATAAAAAAAGACTTGCAACTATGTCACTTGGTGCTATGATGTTAGCAAGTGGTCTTACAGGTTGTAAAGAAAAAACAAATACAGTTGATTTAACAGAAGATATTACAACTGAAATTACTACAGAAAATGTATTAACAACAGAAACCATTGATTTAGAAGAAGAAAGAGCAAAAGCTCGTGAATTACAATATAAAACTTTAGCAGAAAATTCATATAATACTTATAAAGAATTCTATGATGATATTAGTGTTTCTTCTTCACAAATAGAAAAATTAGTAAAAATATTAAATGAGGATTTATCTGGTATAACTACAGATGATGCAAGAGATGCATATGCATTAATAGATCAAATTATTTTATCAGATAATATGCATCATCAAATTGATAAATATATATTCTCGTCAGATTCAACTGATATACCAGTATATACACATCCAAGAATATCAGAATTTATATCAAATGATAATGTAGATTTAAAAGAATTCTTAATTAGAACAGAAAATTTAAGAGATGAAATTTATAATGCATATACTGTCGGTACAGAAGAAGATAGAAAAGTGGCTACAGAAGATGCTGCAAAATTAGTAGATTATGAAGCAATTCAATATAGAAATAATGAATCAATAATGAATGATAATACATTATCATCACCTAAGAGAATGCTTGCAAGTAATTATGAAAAAAATATAATTGGAATGTTAAATTCAATATCAGTTAATCAACCAGAAATGGAATCTTCAGAAGGATTTACTATATATTTAGTATCTAATGTATCTGTATCAGTAGATGAAAATGGAGAAAAAGTATATGATTATACTGGAACAGATGATGTTGCATTTTCAGATGGTAAAGAACTAAGAGAATTACTTGCCAAGTGTGAACAAGGAAAATATATTGAAACATGTTGTAGTGAATTAGCATCAATAATAAAACAAATTCAAGAAAATAATTTAACACAATCAAGAAGAGAATTAAAAGATATGTATGAAGCAAAGAAAAATTTATTATCACAAATGAAACAAGATTCTTATAAAAGCATTTGTTCAAATGTAGAAAATGAAATAAATTCTAAATCATATGGATATAGCATATCAATAAATGGATAAGTAGACAAAAGTCTGCTTTTTCTTTACACTTTATATTTTGTTCTTTAATAAAGTGTGCTAAAATAATATAGACACATATACTAAATATATAGGAGGTACATATGAACATACTAAAAGTGCAAGGTGGAAAAGAATTAGAGGGAAGAGTAAAAATAAGTGGTGCTAAAAATAGTGCAGTTGCATTATTACCAGCAACTCTTTTATGTGATGAAAGTGTAAATTTACTTAATGTTCCTGATATTTCAGATACAGTAGCATTATTTGATATTCTTTCATATTTAGGTGCTAAAATAACAAATTTAGGAGAAGAATCATATAAGATTGATGTTAGTAATATAGAAAATAAACCAATAACAGATGAAATGTCTAATAAATTAAGAGCGTCATATTATTTTATGGGAGCCCTTCTAGGTAAATATAAAAAAGCAGTAGTTTCATATCCAGGAGGATGCAGTATTGGATCTAGACCTATAGATTTACATTTAAAAGGTTTTGAAAGTCTAGGTGCAAAAATTAAATATGAAGAAAATAATATAATTATTAGTGCTGAAGAATTAAAAGGAAGTAATATATATTTAGATTTTGCAAGCGTAGGTGCAACTATAAATATAATGCTTGCAGCAGTAAAAGCAGAAGGAACAACAATAATAGATAATGCAGCTAGAGAGCCAGAAATAGTAAATATAGCAATGTTTTTAAACAGTATGGGAGCAAAAATAACAGGTGCTGGAACAAGTACTATAAGAATAAAAGGTGTAAAAAATATGCACTCATCAGTACATGAAGTTATACCAGATAGAATAGAAGCAGGAACATATATAATGATAGGTGCTTGTGCATGTAAGAGACTTGTCGTAGAAAATATAATACCAGAACACTTAGAAGCGTTGACACAAAAGCTAATAGAAATGGGAGTAGATTTAAAAATAGAAGATGATTCAATATATATATCAAATAAAAATAAATTAAAAGCGGTAAAAATAAAAACACAGGTATATCCAGGCTTTCCAACAGACATGCAACAAGTAATGTCAGCACTTATGACTAAAGCAGAAGGAAAATCTGTAATAGAAGAAACTATTTTTGAAAACAGATTTCAAAATTTATATGAATTAAGGAAAATGGGGGCAAATATTGAGGTTAGTGGTAACAAAGGATATATTTTTGGACCTACAAAATTAAGAGGAAAAACAGTAAATGCAACAGATTTAAGAGCGGGTGCATCACTTGTACTCGCAGCTCTTATCGCAGAAGGAACAACAACAATAAACAATGCAGATTACATATTAAGAGGATATGAGCATATAACAGAAAAACTTACATCTTTAGGTGCTAAAATAGAACTAACTCAAATATAATTTACTAGTAGTAATACTAGGGAGTGGGTATATGAAGATGAAAATATTAATAATATTCCTGTTTTTTACGGGCATTATATTTATTTCGTATGTAAAGAGTAATAAAGAAGAAATAAATTATACAATAATAGGAGAAAAAGAACTATTTTCAAATAATATTATATCCAAAAATTTTTCTGATTTAATATATGATGAATTGTCAAAAAAGAATAATTTTGGTTTTTATTCAAAAGAATTTACATATAAAAATATAAGAACAATTGATATGATAAATAACATTAATAATAATGTAAATATAGATAATATATATATACAAAATATATTAAAAAGGACAAATGTTCTTATAATAAATACAGGAAATAATGAAATAAATTATAAATTATCAAAAGTTGATAGTAATGAAAATAACGATAATGAAATATATAATTATTTAGATGAAGTGTATAAAGATATTAAAGTATTAATAGAAAAAGTAAAAGATTTAAATGAAGGAAAAATAATATTTCTTGGAATATATAATGATACAGGAAACAAAGATAATGATAAATATTATAAATATATAAATGAAAAATTAGAATTATTAATGCATTCAAATGACATAGATTACTTAAATTTATTTTATGTATTAAATAAAAATGATGATTATTTAACAAAAGGAAACAATATTTATATAACAAATGAGGGTAATATTGCAATTTTTAATAAATTATATCGTAAAATTGATCAATTATACTTGCATAAACAACGCTAAATTGTTATAATATTAAAGATTTTAGTAATTCTATGACTAAAAAAATAGTTATGGCGGAAGGAGAAATAAAAATGGCAAAACAAGGAAATATTGAATATATGGATACTACAGTTACTTGTGCTTGTGGTGAAACATTTACAACAAAGTCAACAAAACCAGAAATTCGTGTAGATGTTTGCTCTAAATGTCATCCTTTTTATACTGGAAAACAAACAAGAGCATCTAAAGCAGGTAATGTAGAAAAATTTAATGCTAAATATGGATTTAAATCAGAAGAAAAATAAGCTAAATACTAGTTTATTTTTTTTTAATGTTTTATAATAATAATGGGTGAATAAAATGAAAATAGGAATAGCGTCAGATCATAGAGGATATGACTTAAAACAAAAAATAATAAAAGATATGAAAAATATAGAATTTGTAGATTTTGGAACAGATTCAGATAAGAGTGTGGATTATCCTGATTATGCATTTAAGTTATGCACAGGAATAATAAATAAAAAAGTAGATTTAGGAATTGCAATATGTGGATCAGGTATAGGAATAAGTATTGCGTGTAATAAAGTAAAAGGAATAAGATGTGCAAGAGTTACAACTATTAAAGATGTAAAAGTAACAAAGAAAGATAATAATGCAAATGTAATAGCGTTTTCTAGTGATGTAAATTATGATAAAGTAAAAAGAATGATAGAAGAATTTATAAATACACCATTTAGTAATGAAGAAAGACATATAAAAAGAATTAATAAAATTAGTGAATATGAAAGATTAAATTAACATATACTTTAACGGGTGAAGACTATGAAAAAAATAGTGGTAATCATAATAAGTGTTATATTTATACCTTTTATAATTACTAGTTTTTTTTATGAGTATAAACTTCAACATATAAAATCTGGATTTAATTCAAATAAAGATGAAACAGTAGTTAGAGTTCTAACAAAAAATAATACTGTGGAAAAAATTAATTTAGAGGATTATTTAGTTGGAGTAGTATCAGGAGAAGTACCAGTTTCATTTGAAAAAGAAGCAATAAAAGCGCAAGCAGTAGCAGCAAGAACATATGCATTAAAACAAATAGAAAACCATAAAAATTATGAATATGATGTAAAAGATGATACATCATCACAGGTATATCAAACAGATGAAGAATTAAGAAATAAATGGGGTAATAACTATGATGAATATGTTAAAAAAATAAAGGAATGCGTAAACGAAACAGAAGGAGAATATGTTTCATATAATAATGAAGTAATATATGCATTTTTCTTTTCCACAAGTAATGGAAAAACAGAAGATAATAAAAATGTATTTGGAAAAGATTTACCATACTTAAAAGTTGTAGATAGTAGTTTTGATGAATCTGAAACAAAGAATTTTACCACAGTAAAAATAGTATCATTAGATGATTTTTATAAACAATTAAATTTAGAAAAAAGTGATGAATTAAATATAACTGATATAGTAAAAACAGAATCAGGTAGAATATCAAGTATTATGATAAATGGGAAGACTTTTACAGGAAGAGATTTTCAAAAAAGATTATCACTTAGATCAAATGATTTTACTATTCAAAAAAATAATGAAAATATAACAATAACAACAAAAGGATTTGGTCATGGTGTTGGAATGAGTCAATATGGAGCAAATGCACTTGCAAAAAGACATAAAACATATGATGAAATACTTAAATATTATTATCAAGGTACAAATTTACAAAAATTATAAAAATATTGTATAAAATAAGAAAAATCTACCAAACTTAAAATGAGGTGGATAAAATGAAAGAAAGAAAAAGGAAATTAAAACCATTTGTAATGCCAATGGTATATGCTTTAGCATTTACAGCATTAGTATTATCTTTATCAGCATTAGATAGTATTCAAAATAAAAAGGTGTCAAAAACAGATGATAATTATACATATGTTAATAATAGTATAATATCAAGTAATGTACCTGTAGTAAAAGAAGAAAAAATTATGGTAAAACCATATACAAGTGAAAAAGTAGAAATTTCAAAAAAATTCTATGATACAAATGAAAGTGATGAAGAAAAACAAAATTCACTTATTTATTATAATGATACATATATGCAAAATTCAGGGATTTTGTATAAATCTAATGAATCATTTGATATTGTTAATATACTTGATGGTACAGTAGTTGATGTGAAAAAAGATGAGGTTTTAGGTAATGTTGTAGAAGTAAAACATTCTAATAATTTAATAAGTACTTATGAAGGATTATCCACAGTAAATGTAAAAAAAGACCAACTTCTAAAACAAGGTGATGTAATTGGTAAAAGTGGAAAACTTGAATTAGGTGAGTCTTTAGAAAATAGTTTATTATTTGAATTAATTAAAGATGGTAAATACGTAAATCCTTTAAATTATTTAGATAAAAAAATTAGTGACCAATAATTTAATCATAAAAAAGTAAAAAAATTATATATTTTACTATAGAGGTGTTTAACTTGAATAGTAAGATATATAAAAGAATAAAAGAAGAATCAGATTATATATTAAAAGAAAACTTAACAGTAAGAGAAATAGCAAAAAAAATAAATGTAAGCAAAAGTACTGTTCATAAAGATTTACATGAAAGACTTTATGATATTGATAATAATTTATTTAATAAAGTAAATAAAATATTACAAAAACATTTAGAAATAAGGCATATTAATGGAAGATATGCAACTAAAATAAAATATGAAAAATTAAGAAAGGGATGATATCTTGCTAGGTAAAGATATAGGAATAGATTTAGGAACAGCAAATGTTTTAATATATGTAAAAGGACAAGGTATTGTCATAAATGAACCTAGTGTAGTAGCAATTGAAACTGAAACAAAAAAGGTTCTTGCAGTAGGTGAAGAAGCTCATAAGATGTTAGGTAGAACTCCTGGTAAAATTAGATCAATTAGACCACTAAAAGACGGTGTAATTGCAGATTTTGAACTAACAGAAGCAATGCTTAATAGTTTTATAAAAAAAATAAAAGCAAAGGGTACATTTACTAGACCTAGAATTTTAATTTGTTGTCCATCAAATATAACTAAAGTAGAAAGAAATGCAATTAGAGAAGCAGCTGAGAGTGCAGGAGCAAAAAAAGTATTTGTTGAAGAAGAGCCAAAAGTAGCAGCAGTAGGTGCAGGACTTGATATAAGTGCCCCATCAGCAAGTATGGTTATTGATATTGGTGGAGGAACAACAGATATAGCAATATTATCATTAGGAGATATTGTAAATAGTAAGTCGATAAGAGTTGCTGGAGATTTATTTGATCAAGATATAATAAAATATGTTAAAAATAAGTATAAATTAATTATTGGTGAAAGAACAGCAGAGGATGTAAAAATAAAAATAGGTACTGTTTATCCAGAAGAAAAAAAAGAAAAGATGACTATTAGAGGTAGAGATATGATAACAGGATTACCAAATTCTATTACCATAAATTCAAAAGAAATAGAAGAATCTTTAAAAGATTCTGTTCATAAAATAGTACTTGCTACAAAATCAGTATTAGAAGAAACATTACCTGAATTATCAGCAGATATAGTTACAAAAGGTATAGTTGTTACAGGTGGAGGAGCATTGTTAACAGGATTAAAAAAACTACTTGAAGAAGAATTAAAAGTACCAATAAAGATAGCAGATTCGCCACTTACATGTGTTGTTGATGGAACAGCAATTATGCTTGATAATATTAAATTACTTGAAAAATAAGTTAAATACTTATTTTTTTTCATTTGTATATGTGTTATAATTCTATTAGTAGGTGAGAAAATGAGTAGTAGTTTATTAAATAATCTAAAAATAATTTCAATTGTATTTTTATTTGTAGCATGTTTAATTCCATTTATAAAAAAGCTTGCCGTATATATAGGTGCAGTTGATATTCCAGGTGGAAGACATATACATGATAAAGTTATGCCAAAACTTGGAGGACTTGCCATATTTACAGGATTTTTATTAGGATATATGCTTTTTTGCATTCAAACTCCACAAATGATATCAATATTAATTGGTGGAATAATAATATTAATATTTGGCATATTTGATGATATAAAAAGACTTCCAGCATCTGTTCAATTTGTTGGACAAATTGCAAGTGCAGTAGTAGTTGTATTCTATGGAAATATTGTTATGCAAGATGTATCAGCATATGGTATATATTTAAATTTTGGTGTATTTGCACCATATATTACTATAATCTTTATAGTCGCACTTATGAATTGTTTAAATTTTATAGATGGTCTTGATGGACTTGCAGGTGGTATAGCAACAATATTCTTTGTAACTATTTCAGTAATAATAGGTTATACTGGTATATATAATGGTCTTGATGCTTCATTATCATTAATAATGATAGGTGCAACTTTAGGATTTTTAGTACATAATTTTCACCCAGCAAAAATATTTTTAGGAAATAGTGGCTCAATGTTTCTAGGTTATATGATAGCGGTTATATCCTTGCTTGGATTTAAAAATGTAACAATTACCTCATTTGTAGTCCCAATATTAATACTTGCAATTCCAATACTAGATACATTCTTTGCTATAACAAGAAGATTAATTAAAGGACAGTCGCCAACAAAAGGTGATAAAAAACATATACATCATCAATTACTTCAAATGACATCAAGTCAAGTAAAAACAGTTTTAATAATATATTTAATAAACATATTATTTTCATTTGCTTCGGTTGTATATGTTGTAAAAAATGCAAAGCTTGGACAAATTATTTATGCTGTTTTATTAGTTATTGTTGTATGGTTCGTATTAACAACAGATATACTTTTTGATAGAAAAACAATAAAAGATGATTTAAAACATAAAAATAGAGAAAAGAACAAAAATGAAAAAGAGGAAGATAATGAGTAAAAAAATCTTTCTTTTTTCTTTATATTTAATCAAAAATTGGTAAAATATGGTATAATTATCTTGCTTGTAAAAAATAGGAGGAGCAAGATGTTAAATTTTGTAGTATGTGAAGACAATAAAGTTATTTTACAGAAAAATATAGATATAATTAATAGTGTTATGTTTAAAAATAATATAAATTATAGAGTATATTCATTTAGTAGTTTTTCAGAAGAATTAAAGGAATTAATGAATTCAAATATTGGTCAGATAATATATATTTTGGATATAGAATTAGAAGATGTTTCTGGCCTTGATATAGCAGCTGAAATAAGAAAAAAAGATTTGGATAGTTTTATTATAATATCAACTTCATATATAGATTATTTACCATATACTTTAAAATCTAAATTGATGTTATTTGATTTTATATCAAAATTTGAAAATTATGAACAAAATTTATTATCAGTATTATATAAAATACTTGCTTCTATAAAAAAAACATCAAGCAATAAAAGTAAAATTAAGGAGTGATTTTATGAACATATTAAATGTAGTTTTAAGTGGGATTATAACAGCATTATTATCATTGATGACTATAAAAAATTTTTCAAAAGAAGAATTAAATGTTAAAAAAACATTAATATATTTAAGTGTTTATACTGTATTTTTAATTATAAGTTGTTTTCATTTTTCTGGAATATCAAGATTATTATTAAATATAATTATAATGATAACATCATTGTATTTTTCATTATTTAAAAAGAATATTTCTGATTCGGTTTACTATACAATTGTGTATAATGTATTTGCTGCATTCTTTGAAGTATTATTATCTTTGATATTTGTTGGATTATTAAAATTTGATATAAATGTTTATGAAAAATTTTCATTTTCTCTATTAGTTTTTTCAATTTGTAATTGTTTGTCAGTATTCTTTATTTCTAAAATAAAACCTTTAGATAAAGCTTTACAAAAATTTAATAGAATAATTTCAAAAAATAACAAAGATTGGATTTATGTATTAATTTGTATTATTTTGGTTATTTTATTAATAACATTTAATGAATATAATTTAAAATCGAATGTTGAATTTTATATAAACATATTTATTACAATATTTATGTTTATATCAATAATTTATGTAGTTTATAATAAAATACAAAAGTCTGCATATGAAAATAAATATAATGAAGTAATGGAATATGTAACAAGATATGAAAAGATTATTAATGAACAAGGTAAGAAAAATCATGAATATAATAATCAATTAATGGTATTAAAAGGTTATCTTGATAAGCCAGATAGATTAAAGGATTATTTAGAATTAATAATAGGTGAACATAAAACAGGACAAAACTATACAGTTAAACAATTAGGCTTTTTACCTGATGGTGGTATAAAAGGTTTACTTTATCATAAATTAAGCAAAATGGAAGAAGAAGGAATTAAACCTTATTTATATGTAGATCAAAGTATGCAAGAATTATCAGAAGATATATTTGATATTAAAACATGTCAAGATATTACAAAAATACTTGGTGTATTTATAGATAATGCTATAGATGCATCAAGTAAAGCAGAGCAAAAAGAAGTTGAAATAGATTTTAAAGTTCAAAAAGATTGTTTAATAATAAGTGTTGCTAATACATATGATAATAAAACTGATGTAAATAAAATCGGGGAAAAAGGTTACTCAACAAAGGGCGCAGGTCATGGATTTGGATTATCTATAGTAAAAGATATATCAAAAAATAATCCTAATATAGAATCATTTAGTGATATAAGTGACAATAAATTTAAACAAACTGTATTAATATATTATAAGAAATAAAAAAAATTCTCAAAGTTGAGAATTTTTTTTAATCAATAAGTGAAGCTGGCATTTCTGGCTCATCAAGTAATAATGCTATACATCCAGAAGTAGCAACAGTTCCAACAACAGCACCAATAGTAGCTAAAGCAATAGATAGGAATTTCTTCATAATTTTTTTCCTCCTTTATCTATGATTAATTATTTAACCTCATAATTTTTATAATTATTATAACTTACTCCGAATATTTTATATGTTATTGGAAGCATTATAATAATTTGAATAAATAAAGCAAATATAAAGCAATTACTTAGGGTGTTATTTTTTATTACAATAGATAAAGTCATATATATAATTGAAATAATAATAGATAGAACTTTATATATTGTTCTTTTTTTCTTGTTTATTAATGGTCTTTTTTGTGTGTCTGCAGGAGCAAGTATTCCAATCATAACAACTAGTGGAATGAACATTATTTCTTTTATTAAAATAGGTATTGTAAGATTTATACAGATATATGGAGTTAATATAAAGAATAAGGATGAAGATATAAGGCAGTCAATACTTCTTTTTGCATGTACACCGAATGCAGTAAGTCTTATTCCATTAAATGTTAATAATAAAAGTATAACTTCTTTAAATATACCTAAAATAATAGAAATAATTATTATAAAAATTAATTTTGTAATTGTAAGATATAAACCTTCTAAACCATATTTTATTTTATCTTTATCTTTTTCAGATAAATCTTTGTTATATGTCGTTATAAGATTCATACACTTTTCTAATATTAATTTTTTCATAAATACTCCTTGACTAAATGTTATCATGTAAAAATTTTTTTTTTAAATAATGTTTAAAAAATCTAAAAAATTGTATTTTTTTTCTAAAAAAATAAAAAAAATATCTAAAATTATCTGAAAAAGTCGAAAAATGTATAAATTTTCTTATCTTTTGTTTTTCACTTATAAATAATGATAAAATTAATTTGTTAACCCGCATTTTTTGTCGAAATTTTGGGCATACTTTTTATTGAATATAGTAATGCAGTAGAGTTATCATAAATATAGACATGAGAAGGAGGAATATATATGTCAAAGGGAATAATAAAATGGTTTAATAATGAGAAGGGATATGGGTTTATAACTGGTTCTGTAGATGAAGATATATTTGTTCATTATACAGCTATAAAACAAGATGGTTATAAGACATTATCAGAAGGACAAATTGTTGAATTTAATTTAATAAAAACTGATAAAGGTTTACAAGCTACTAATGTAAAAACTGTAAACGAAAAAGAATTAACTACTATTTCATAGTAGTTTTTTTAAAAATATGTTATAATTCTTAAAAGGAGATGGTATTTTGAAATATATTATTAGAAGTGCAAAAACAGAAAATACGGAAGCTATAAAGGAGTACATTGAAAGTAAGTTAAGTAAACTTGATAAATATTTTGAAACATCTGATGATATAGAAGCAACAGTACTTACAAAAGTAAATGGAAGAGAAAAAGTTATTGAGGTAACAATTCCTACAAAACATTTTACTTTAAGAAATGAAGAAGCAAATGAAGATTTATATGCTGCTATTGATAAGATTGCAGATAAGTTAGAAAGACAAATAAGAAAAAATAAAGAAAAAATAAATAAAAAAATAAGCAAAACATTTATAAGTGATTTTGCACCAGAATTAGCAGATGAATATGAAGAAGAAGAATCAATAGTTAAAAGAAAAGAAATTGAATTAAAACCTATAGATGAAGAAGAGGCAATAATTCAAATGGAAATGTTAGGTCATTCATTCTTTGTATATAAAGATGTTAATACAAAAAAGGTTTGCGTTTTATATAAGAGAAAAAATGGAAATTATGGAATAATAGAAACAGAATAGGAAGATTTATCTTTCTATTTTTTCTTGTAAATATTTAAATATTATTATATAATTATCTTAATGTAAGGATGATAAAAATGAAGAAAAAAATACTATATTTTATAATTCCATTATTTTTATTTTTTTCAGGAATAAGTACTGTATTTGCTGATAATTGTTCTACGGTAAAAAATAAAATAGATAATTATCAGTCATATAAAGATGTGTTAAGTAGTATAGATTGTACAGATGATAGTGATGTAAATAATGTTGCAACATGTAATGAATTAAATGTTAAAAAAAATATTGTTGTAACAGAATTAATGAAATTAAATGAAGAAAATAATATATGTTCAACATATAGATCACAGGTTGATACTATTATAAAAGAAAATGAAGATAAATGTGGGAAAATATTTAATAGTGATTTTAATAAGTTTGTTAATAATGTAATGGCATTATTTTATATTGCTGGGCCAATACTTCTAATCTTATTTGGTTCATTAGATTATGCTAAAGCAACAGTATCATCAGAACGTGATGCATTTAAAAAAGCAAATAAGAACTTTGCAAAAAGATTAGCTGCAACAATATTATTATTTGTTGCTCCTGCAATAACAAATTTTATAATAAGTTTTAATGTGTCAGATAAATATTTATCTGGAAATGCTTATACATGTAATTATGATTATATAGTATTCAATAAAAAATATAATATAGTTTATACACCAAGAAATAATTCATCGACTACTAATATTAATGGTAATGGTGATATTTTAGCTGCTGCAGAACAGGTTCATTCACGATATGAAAAAGAACGTTGGCATTATTCTGCAAGTTATAACAATGATATTGCAAGTGCAACTAATGATTCACATCACAGGACAGTATGTGCCACTTTTGTAGCGTCCGTTTTATATGTTTCTGGTGCAATACCTGAAGAAACGATAAACAAATATGCATATCAATTTGCTCATGAATCATACAATGGTGCTAAAGATGGTATTGAAGGTATGCTTATAGATAATAGATGGATAAAAATAACTAATTATGATGATTTACAACCTGGTGATATAGTATTTATGCCAGGGCATGTTCAAATATATGCAGGTAAAGATAGTTCTGGTAATTCTCTTTGGTATAATGCTGGTAGTGATAATGCTATCCAAAGAGAAAATCCATATACACAGGGTGATTCATATTCTAGAAGTAAATTTGAATCTGCAAGAAGGAAACCATGATAAGGGGTAATAAAATGAAAAAAAAATATAAAATAATAACATCATTAATAATGTTTATATTGATAATTATAATAATATTTTACGAAATTTTTAAGTATCCAAAAGAAGTTGCAATTTTTGATAGTAATACAATTGTGTATTATAGAAATAATAAAATTGTAAAGGTAGATTATCCTAACAAAATAAATGCTAGATATAATTTTAATAAATTATTTATCTATAATAATGGCATTTTGGAAGAAGGTTATATAAATATTGTCCAAGAAAACGATTATAATTATTTTAATGTATACAAAAATGATTTATCAAAAATAAATATATATCCATTAATTGCATATACCAAAAAATTAAACTTAAAAATATATGAATCAAAAGAAGAAACTAATTTTACAGATGATGAATTAAATACTATAAAAAAAGTTTTGTCAGATAATGGCTTGAATGATCAATATACAGGAATTTCAAAAAAAAGCGTAAAAAATATAAATATATACAATATAAATAATTTTAAAAATAGTGATGATGAATTCTATAATATTGTTTTTATGATAGATAATAATGATAATTCTAGTGTTATAGATAAATCTTTTTATAATAAGAATTTGATTAATATAAAAAGGTTTGATTTTTATGGATTAATTGATATTGATAAAGACGGCGAAAATGAAATTGTAGTTACTGAAACCCAAGGTGATGATGCCCCAATATATTATTATTTTTATAAATATGATTCTTCAAAAAAAATATTGAATAAGATAAGTTAAAAGAAGGTGAATATATGTGTAACAATATTATAGTTTTATGGTTCTTTATTATTTTAAAAATAATAGCTATATTAATTCTTCCTATAATTATAATGATCAAAAGAAAAAAACAATATGTTAATATATTGATAATTGTAGATATTTTACTTCTTTTATTCTTTTTAATATGTAATATATTTACAATAAATAAATGTGTATATAATTCTAATTTAGATGGTATAGAAAGAACTAAAAATGAAAATCAAATAACTTTATATAATAAAATACATCCAGCTGAATTAAATGGTAATAATTCGGAGGGTATTAATCCTGAAAAGAATTATAAAACTGCAACAGGTAAAACTTTATATTATTTTAACCAAAATAAAGAATATATGAAAACAGCCTATTATACATGTAATAATGAAAAAATATATATGAATTCATTTGGTAGTAGTATTTCATCAGTATCAATAGCAATTTCCACATTGTATGATAATAGCATAAATCCAGTTCAAATACTTAATTTTTACAAAGAGGATAATTCAGATTTATGTAATATGAAATTTGATATTAATAGTATTTTTAGTTCTGTTACAAAAAGGTATGGAGCAATTACACTTACAAATATAAATAGTGATCAAATAAAAGATGAGATAAAAAATGGTGGAATAGTGATTGCTGAAGTTTCTGCTAAGGAAGGTTCAAAACTTACTTGTGATCATGATTACATAGTCATTTACAATATTTCTTTAAATGGTAATCTTATGTATGTAAGTCCAGCAAGTACAACAACACCTTATGTTTGTTCATATTCTTCTAGGGCATATGGTAGTACAATAGATTATAGTAATAATAATATATCATTAGAAGAATTGACAAATGAAGCAGTAAATTATTATTTAATAAAGAAGGTATAATATGAATAAGAAAATAAAATATATAGTTATAAGTGTTTTATTACTTTTAGTAACAGGTTGTTCTGGAAATTATAATGTCAAGATAAATGAAGATATGTCAGTAAATGAAGAATTATATTTGACCATAGAAAATAAAGAAGGATTATATCAAAAAACACTAAAGATATTTAATGATAATAATGTTAAAGAAAAAGATTATGAGGTAGTATTAAGCGATGATAATCTTAAAATAACATACAATGCTTCATATAATTCAATAGAAGAATATATTTTGAATAGTAAAGTATATCATCAATTAATTGATAATATAGAACTTAATAAATCTAATAACTATGTTGATTTATATGTTAATGAAAAATTAAAATTATCTAATTCAAATATGAAACAAAATGGAACAAATTTAACTGATTTGGATGTATTACAAGTTAATATAGAAAATCCTTTTGAGGTAAATTTTTCAAATGCTGAATTAGTAACAGATAATGTTTATACTTGGACAATAAAAAATGGTGATATAGAAAAGAAGATTCAAATGCAGTTTAAACCTTCTCTTGATATATTTCCATATAGGCAGGTTATAGTTTTATCCGTAGTAATAATTTGTTTTGTAATAATTGGAGTTTCAATATATATAAGATATAAGAAAAGTCAGAAAATTTAGCACTAATATTAGTGCTTTTATTGTACTATAATTTGATTTTTGTTATAATTAATAAGGGAGATGATTAAATGAGCATATTAAAAAGTTTGTTTGACTTTGAATATAAAGAATTAAAAAGATTCATGAAAATTGCTGATCAAATAGAAGCAAAAAGTGATGAATATGAAAAATTAACTGATAAACAGTTACAAAATAAAACAGAAGAATTTAAAAAAGAATTAGAAAATGGTAAAACATTAGATGATATACTTGTTGACGCTTTTGCAACTGTTAGAGAAGCCGCAAAAAGAGTAATAAATGAAAAGCCATTTTATACACAGCTTTTAGGTGCACTTGCAATTCATTATGGTAATATAGCAGAGATGAAAACAGGTGAAGGTAAAACATTAACATCTGTTATGCCAGCATACTTAAATGCTTTAACTGGTAAAGGTGTACATATAGTAACAGTTAATGAATATTTGGCAAGCAGAGATGCTGCTTGGATGGGTCAAATATTTGAATTTTTAGGATTAACTGTAGGAACAAATCTTAGAGATTTATCTCCAGCAGAAAAGAGAGAAAGATATAACTGTGATGTTTTATATTCTACAAATAATGAAATTGGTTTTGATTATTTAAGAGATAACATGGTTGTTAGAAAAGAAGATAGAGTACAAAGACCACTTAATTTCGCTATTGTCGATGAAGTTGACTCTGTATTAATAGATGAAGCAAGAACTCCACTTATTATTTCAGGTGGTGCAATGCATTCCAATAATCAATATCTTGATGCACAAAGGTTTGTTAAAGATTTAAAGGAAAATGAAGATTATATAATTGATGAAAAAACAAATAGTATTAATTTAACAGATGAAGGAAGCAGAAAATGTGAATCATTTTATGGAATAGATAATATGTATGATATTAAGCATTCAGCTTTAGTTCATCATATAAATCAAGCCTTAAGAGCAAACTTTACTATGAAAAATGAAGTTGATTATGTAGTTCAAGATGGTAAAGTAGTTATAGTTGACCAATTTACAGGAAGACTTATGCAGGGAAGAGCATTCTCAGAAGGATTACATCAAGCAATTGAAGCTAAAGAAGGCGTAAAAATTAATGAAGAAACTAAGACACTAGCAACTATTACATTCCAAAATTTATTTAGAATGTATAAAAAACTATCAGGTATGACAGGTACTGCTAAAACAGAAGAAGAAGAATTTAGAAATATATATAACATGTATGTAATTCAAATTCCAACAAATAAACCTGTTATAAGAAAAGATATGGCAGATTTAATATTTGCAACAAAACAAGATAAATATAATGCAATTATACAAGAAATAAAAGAAAGACACGCAACAGGACAACCAGTTCTAGTTGGTACAATAGCAATTGAAACAAGTGAACTTATTAGTAATATGCTAAAAAAAGAAAGAATTAAGCATGAAGTATTAAATGCTAAGAACCATGCAAGAGAAGCAGAAATCATTGCTAAAGCAGGTGAAATAGGTTCAGTTACAATCGCTACTAATATGGCAGGTCGTGGTACCGATATTAAACTAGGTGAAGGTGTAAAAGAATTAGGTGGTTTATGTGTAATTGGTACAGAAAGACATGAATCAAGACGTATAGATAATCAGCTTAGAGGTCGTGCTGGTAGACAAGGTGACCCTGGTTATACACAATTCTTTGTAAGCTTTGAAGATGACTTAATGGTTAGATTTGGAACAGATAGATTTAAGGATTTACTAAAAGCAGCTGGTCTTGGAACAACAATAACATTAAGAAGTAAAACAATGACTAAAAATGTTGAATCTGCTCAAAAGAAGGTTGAAGGAAATAACTTTGATATAAGAAAAAGTTTACTTCAATACGATGATGTTATGGGTAAACAAAGAGAAATAATGTATGAAAGAAGAAATGAAATTCTTGATAGTGATTCAATTCATGAATCTATAATAAATTTAATAAAAGATCATATTTATAATTTAGTTATGTCTCATCTAGTAGAACAATCTGAATTACTTGAATTTGATTGCTCTGAGATATGTGAATATGTAAATGAAAATTTACTTAGAAATTCAAATATGAAATTATCAGAAATTATAAATAAATCAACAGATGAAGTAATTCAAATATTAGAAGATAAAATAATAGGTGAATATGAAAATAAAATAAAAGATTTACCAGAAGAAATAGTAAATGATTTTGAAAAGGTAATTGCATTAAGAGTAATTGATACACACTGGATGGAACATATTAATACTATGGATCATTTAAAAGAAGGTATTGGACTTAGAAGTTATGCACAAAATAATCCTTTGGTTGAATATACTAATGAAGGATTCCAATTATTTGATGAAATGCTTGATACAATAAATAGAGAAATAACTAAATATTTATTAAAAGCAGAAATTAAACAAAATCTAGAAAGAAAAGAAGTTGTTAAACCAACAGGAACAAATGATAGTAAAGATAAGGTAAAAACAACAAGAAAAGTAGAAAAAATAGGTAGAAATGAACCATGTCCATGTGGATCGGGCAAGAAATACAAACAGTGTTGTGGTAAATAAATCATTTTATAAAGTTAAAAATTATTGGTGGAGGAGATAAAATGAGTTCAAGAATATTTATACAGGATTCAGCAACATTAGCATTAATATATAATTATGATGCAACAGGAAGTAAGATGTTATCATTAGACAAAATAGAAGCATTTGATAGTAAAATAGATAGCAATTTAGAAGAAATGAATAGTAAAGTAAATATGGTTTATCCATTAGATTATTCAAAGTTAATATATTTTAAATCTTATGATGAAAATGGGAATTGGTATTGTATATTAAAACCAAATTTCAATAGAGAACAAATGGAAATAAATTATATGTATAAAATACCAATTGATGTTATACGTGCTTCAAAAAATGAAAATGCTCTTGATGTACTAGGATTAAAATTAGAAGATAATAAAATTGTAAAAAAAGAAAAAAACAAAGTCAAGAGTCTGAATTTAAAATCTGAATATGCTGTATAAAATAGTATAAAATTTGAAGAATAAACAGTATTGTTATCCTAATAACAAATATTTATACATCAGAAACGAATATTATGCAACATATAAATAATAATTATTAAAAGCAGAAATTAAACGAAACCTAGAAAGAAAAGAAGTTACTAAAATAACAGGAACAAATGATAGTAAAGATAAGGCTAAAAGTCATAATACTATATGTACCAAATATAGTGAAAATATGCTCAAAAAGGGAGCATGTGGCTCAGGGAAAAAATACAAACAATGCTGTGGTAAGTAGTAGAAAATATAAGGGTTTGCGAGGATTTTGTCCACGTAAAAATTGACCGAAAATTGCCATTTGTCCACATTTTGTCCACGTAAATTTAAAATTGTGGACAACAGGACAAAAAATGTTGTGAAATTTAGTACACGTTTTGTGGACAATTTATAAAGATAAATGTCATCATTCGATGGCATTTTTTGTTTACCAATTTTAGAAAAGGAGAGTATAAAAATGGTAAGCGTAAGAAAACGTGGAAAGGTATATGAATACCGATTTGAAACAGCTTCAGTTGATGGCACAAGAAAATGGATATCTAAATCTGGATTTCCAACAAGACAAGATGCATTAAATCAAGGTGCATTAGATTATACAGAATATTATAAAATAGGAAAAGTAAGAAAAAATAAAGATATGTCGTATTCAGATTATTTAGATTACTGGATTGATACTTATTGTAATTTTAATCTAAAATATTCAACTATTGTTACATATTTAAATATTATTAAACTTTATTTAAAACCTATGTTAGGAAGATATGCACTATGGCAAATTGATTCTCAAATGTTACAAGAATTTATTAATAAAATATTTGTAGAAAAGAATTTATCTAAATGGTATTTAAAAAACATTATGAAAGTAGTAAAAGGTTCATTGAGATATGCATGTTATTCAGTTAATTTTATAAATGAAAATCCAGCTGAGAAAGTACATATTCCAAGATATGAAGTAGTATGTGGAGATCCAGCACATATATTTACTCAGGAAGAAATAGAAAAAATACTAAATAGATTTAAAGATGTTCCTTATATTTATTATTCATTTTTAACAGCATATTACACAGGAATGAGAGTATCAGAAGTATTTGGTTTAACATGGGATAATATTGATTTTGAAAAAAAGGCAATAACTGTTAATAAGAATATAATAAAGAAGAATAAATTTGGATTACCTAAAAGATATTGTATAACTAAAGGACATTCTGTTGAAGTATGGAGTTATGGAACTTGTAAAAATCCTCAAAGTCAAGGAACAATATCTATAGGAGATACATTAGTTAAAGCATTAAAAGAATATAAGAAACTTCAAGAAGAAAATAAAGAATACTATGGCGAATCTTATCTAAAACATTATGAAAAAAGAATTATGAATGAATATACAAATAGACCTGAAATAAAAATAGTAGATGCTAAGGCAGAAATAGAAGTAGATCTACCTGAAGCTAAATTAGTATTTGTAAGAGCTAATGGGGATTTTAGAGGAACTGAATCACCAAGACATGCATTTAAAGTTATTAATTATGAACTTGGAATACCTTGTAGATTTCATGATTTTAGAGATACTCATGCAACTAGATTAATAGAACAAGGCGCTGATATAAAAGCAGTATCTAAAAGATTAGGACATTCAACTATAATGACTACATATAATATATATGTTAGAGTAACAAATAAAATGGAAACTGAAACAGTTAATAAATTTGAAGATTATGCTAATACTTTAGATATTCCACCTGTACAAGATATAGAATACCAAGATTAGTCATTCCCTAAATAAGGAATTGACAAATTTTTAAAAAGTGATAATATATATAACCAATGAAAGAGGTATTCTCTAGAAATGGAGGTACAGCTATGAAAAAACAATCGAAATTAATAAATCTTTATAATGAATTATTTAGAGGTGTCGGTAGTATTTAAACACTTTAATACTATTGACACCTTTTTTCGTAGTATTTAGAAGTAAGGGTGGTAAAATGATTAAAGTAAAGGATGGTAAATTACAAGCTGAATTACTAGATAATAAAGGAACATTATCTAACAAAATAATTGAACAATATGATTATATTGAACTAAAAAATGATTTTGCTGAAATAGTAGATATATTATCTACAAATATGTTAGTTCATGCTATGTATCAAGAGGCATTGAAATATGAAATAACTGAAGACTTGGAATTTAAAATTTTTATTGATGAAAATGTTAAAGATTATACTTTATCCTATGATTTAGCTACTGATTATTCTTATATATCTACAACAAATACTAGTGTTATTACATTAGATAGAAAAGCTTATGATAAATCAATAGAGTTATGTACTAATCTTTTGAAAAAAGTAAAAGCATCTTATGATAAATTAAATGAAGTAGAAAAATTTATAATAAAATCTTTAGAATTTGATAATCCACCCGAAACTGATGAAGAATTAATGGATAGATTAATGACATATAAAAATGGTTATTATTTATCAAAGAAAAGTGCATATATTAAAATGGCTATACAATTAAACATTAAAAATGTTAAAAAAATGGAATCAGATGACTTTTTAAAAAATATGTTAGCTGATAGATGTATTGTAACAATAAGTAATAATAAATAAATCGGAAAATAGTAATATTCCGATTAGTAAAAGAAGATAAAAAAGTATATTCTTGTGATATAATTAATATGAGGTGTGAACTATGAATGAGTATATTAATTTAGATGAAAAGAATATTGATGAAGAACATATTTGTTGTGCAATTGGTGATCCTAAACATCAAGATGGTGTTGATAAAAAGAAAGAATGGATTAAAAGCAAATTAAAAGATGGTCATGTATTTAGAAAGTTAAATGCAAGAGGTAAAATCTTTATTGAGTATGAACCAATAGAAACTGCTTGGGTTCCTATCAATGGTAAAAACTATATGCATATTTATTGCTTATGGGTAGCAGGTAGTTTTAAAGGAAAAGGTATTGGTAAAGAATTATTAGAATATGCTATTGAAGATGCTAAATCTAAAAAAATGAGTGGTGTTTGTACATTGGTATCACAAAAGAAAAAACCATTTATTGGAGATAAGAAATTTTTTGAACATTATGGATTTAAAGTTGTAGATACAATCAACGATTATGAATTAATGGCACTTTCTTTCGATGATAAAGAAACACCTAAATTTAGTGATAGTGCTAGAAAAATGGAAATTGATAGTCAAGATTTTACTATTTATTATTCTAATGAATGTCCTTATGTAGAATATGAAGTAAAAGAATTATCTGATTATGCCAAAGATAAAGGAATAAAATTAGATTTTATAAAAATAGACTCATTAGAGAAAGCAAAGAATGCTCCATGTGTATTTAATAACTGGGCAAACTTTTATAAAGGAAAATTTGTTTCAAATACAATATTAAATGCAAATGCCTTTGAGAAGTTAATTAAGTAATATGGAATTTGTAAAAGCAAAAACTATACTATCAAAAGTTAAATATGGTTCTGATTGGTATGGTATAGATTATAACATGAACCTATATAGAGGTTGTTCTCATGGGTGTATATATTGTGATAGTAGAAGTAATTGTTATCATATAGATAATTTTGATATTCCTAAAGGAAAAGAAAATGCACTTGCAATATTAGAAAGTGAATTATCTAAAAGGAAAGAAAAAGGTGTTGTAGGTATTGGATCAATGTCTGATACTTATAATCCACTTGAAAAACAATATGAGCAAACAAGAGGAGCATTAAAACTTATATCAAAATATAACTTTGGAGTTTCTATTGATACAAAGAGTGATTTGATTTTAAGAGATTTAGATTTACTTAAAGAAATTAATTCAAAGAATAATGTAATAATTAAATTTACAATAACAACTCCTAATGATGAATTATCTAAAATAATTGAGCCCCATGTATGTACATCTTCTAAAAGATTTGAAGCAATAAAGACATTATCCGATAATGGTATATTTGCAGGAATAATGATGAATCCAGTTTTACCATTTATTACTGATGATGAAGAAGATATTAAGAAATTAGTTAAAAAGGCTTATGAAAGTGGAGCAAAGTTTATTCATACATATATGGGAATGACTTTAAGAGAAAATCAAAGAGATTATTATTATGAAAAATTAGATAATCATTTTAAAGGTTTAAAAGAAAAATATATCAAATATTATGGAGAAAGATATAATTGTGCTGTTCCTAACTATAAATCATTATATAAAGTGTTTACTAATGAATGTGATAAGTATGGAATACTTTATAATATGAAAGATATTATTAAAGCATATAAAAGAGAAATAAAGGATAATGAACAAATATCATTGTTCTAGAATGATCGGAAGATTAAGATATTAGGAGGAAAAATGAAAAGTAAATGGTATTTAATAAGTTCAATTTTTCAAGCATTGATTGGATTAATTGCAATAATATTCTTTATAATATTAGCTGTTAATGGTGAGGTAATGACTAAATGGATTATAACTTTATTTTTAGCTATTGCTTATGTTGTGATTGGTACAATAGGTATAATTGATAATATAAAAAAATAATCAGAATATTAAGATAGTATGATTTAATAAGTCAGGAGTAAAATCCTGATTTTTTGTGATATAATGGAAATGATAGGAGGATTCGTTTATGAAAAAAAGGATTTTTTCTTTTATATTTTATGCCATAGCTGGATTATTTTTAATGCTATATTTGATAGCTGATCGAAGTGCCACACTTCATCTTTCAGAGTTTGGTAGATTATTCTTATTATGTGGTAGTTGCTTATTCTTATATTTTGGTGGATTATTATTATCTAAATATAAAAATAATACTAAACCTATGAAAATTAATTTATGGATATTTTTCGGATTATATCTGGTATTACTTATAACTCTTACTTTATTTGATAGTATGTGGGGAAGAAATGTCGGCAACTTAATAAATACTAATATTGATTATAAACAATACTTTGAAAATACGGTTAATTTAATTCCATTTAAAACAATTATCGGATATGTAACAGAATTTGATAGTATGTATTCTACAAGTTCAATATTATTCAATCTACTTGGTAATTTGGTAGCACTTATGCCTATGGCTTTCTTTCTACCATTACTATTTAAAAAACAAAATAAGTTTAAATATTTTGCTCTAACTACAACAGGAATTATTTTACTAATTGAATTTTTACAATTAATTACTTCTTCTGGAAGATTTGATATAGATGATGTAATTTTAAATTTATCTGGTGCATTAATTTTATATGGAATAATTAAAATAAAATCAGTAAATAATTTAATTAGAAATATATTTTTATTAGAAAAGAATAAAATATCTAAACAAAGTTACATTAAAATATTCAGTTTTCTATTTATTGTTATACTCGCAACTATACTACTCGTTGCTTTTCGCAATAAGTTATATGATAAAAATGTAGATGATTATATGAAAAAAATGAATCCAACAATTAAGATTGTTGATGAAACAGAAACTTGTGCTGAAGCATTAGAAAAATTTTATGAAGACGATTTTAGAACTTACTACTTTCCTTGTATAAAGAGTGATAATGTATATGCTATTATTAATGGCGAAGAAAAATATTTAGTTAAAGATATACTTAATACAAAAGATTTTAAATATAATATTGATATTAATAAGATTAAATCAAAGTTAGAAGAATATAAAATTAAATATTATGAAGAAGATAAATATAATAAAATTAACTTTAATATTGATATAAATTGTGATAATGATGTATGTGGCTCACCAGAATTTAAAGTATTTGTTGATAATGAAAATAATTTAGAAGTTAAATTTGATAGTAGAAATTCAAATTTTGACAGTGATAATTACAAATATAGTATTGATTTATATTTAATTCCTAAAGCAAGTGGTACATCTAATCTTGAAGTCATATTTAAAGATTATAATTCAGGAAAACAAACAAAATATTTATATAAAGTAACTATTGATGACAATTTTAATACAACTTATAAATTAATAGATAATAATTAGTTCAGAATATTAAGATATACAGAACGGATGAGGATCCGTTTTTGTGTGGTATAATATTAGTATAAAATGTTAATTTTTATTTGAAATCAATAGCAAAACTAAATGTTAAAATACATTGCTTGTAGCAACGGTATATTTGTAATAAACTGAACTTGTTGAAAGGAGAAAATGTAATATGTTAAAAGATAATCTAAAAACATTAAGAAAGAACAAAGGACTTTCACAAGAAGAATTAAGTATTAAGTTAAATGTCGTAAGACAAACTATTTCTAAATGGGAAACAGGTTTATCAGTTCCAGATGCTGAAATGCTAGTAACAATATCAGAACTTTTTGAAACACCAGTTAGTGAAATTCTTGGAGAAAGTATAGAAGAAAAAGAAACAAATGATTTAAAAGTAATATCTGAAAAATTGGAAGTTATTAATGAACAATTATCAATTAGTCAAAAACAAAAAAGAAAAAGAAAAATTATGGTATTATTAATAATAGACATATGTTTAATATTTTTCTTCGTTTTATTAGCACTATTAGGTAGCCCATATTTAACATGGGATTATGGTAATCCCGAATGGTCTGTTATTGGAACATTATGGCACTCATTTGAGTGGATATTTTTTAGAATAGCACCATTATTAATTATTATAATTACAGTTATATTAATAATATTATTTATAAAAAGAGAAAAATAAAACAATCAGAATATTAAGATATTCACGTACATTAAGGTGAGAAATAATCTCATCTTTTTTTAGTAATATTGCAATCAATCTAAATTCAAGAAAAGTACAAATTTATGATAAAATAAATATATAAGTTAAACTCCACGTTATGTTTGGTTACACCACATTAAAAACTTGTTATAATTATTTATGAAAAGAGGGATAATAATGAATCAAGAGAATATTGGAAAGTTTATTGCTGAATGTCGTAAGGAAAAAAATATAACTCAACAAGAATTGGCAGAAAAATTAGGTGTGACTGATAGAGCTATATCAAATTGGGAAAATGGTAGAAGATTACCAGATTTAAGTTTAATAAGTTTGGTTGCCAATGAATTAGATGTTAGTGTTGCAGAATTGCTAAATGGAAGAAAACTTAATAAAGAAGAACTTGAAGAATTAAAAACTACAATTGATAAATTGTTAGAGTATAATACAGTTGAAGAAATAAAGAAAATAAAAAAGATTAATGGTGCATTTACTTTATCATTCATTTTTATTGTTTTGGCAGTTATTATTAATGAATTTAATTTTTCTTCAGATATATTCAATTTTGAAGTTGCAGCATCTTATTTATTAGGTTCAGGAGTAGGAATTGGCTTATTAGCTATTATTAATAATTACATGAAGATAAATAAACAAAAAGATAATATAAATAAATCAAATGATAATTTAGTTTTAAGATTGAAAAAAAGAGCGAATACAAAAAATAAGTAATGCTCGTAATATTAAGATATTCCCGTTCCAACTGATGAGAGAAATCTCATCTTTTTTTAGTAATCTTGCGATGCTTTACTTTTGTATAAAATAGGTATATAATTAAGTATGAAAAGTATAACTTGTTATACTTTAAAGGAGGCATATATGAAAGATAAATTTGTGGGTATTGCTAAAGTTGGAGAAAAAGGACAAATAGTAATTCCTAAAGAAGCAAGAGATATGTTTGATATTAAACCTGGAGATACTGTTGTAGTTTTATGTGATAAAAAGAAAGGAATGGCTATTGTTAAATCTGAAGTATTAGAAGATACTATGGATAAAATTATGCCAGATGGTAAATAATATGTATTCAATTGAAACAAAGAAATTAACTAAAAAGTTTAAAGATAAAATTGCAGTAAATGGAATAGATTTAAATATTAAACAAGGTGAATTATTTGCACTTTTAGGAACTAATGGTGCTGGAAAAACTACAACAATTAAAATGTTATCAGGATTAATATTACCAACTTCTGGAAGTATTAAAATCCTTGATATGGATATGAAAAAAGATATATTTAAAATAAAAGAAATATTAAATGTTTCACCACAAGAAACTGCTATTGCTCCAAATTTAACCGTAAAAGAAAACTTAGAATTTATGGCTGGAGTTTATCAGATAAAAGATAAAGATAAAAAGATTAATGAATTAATTAAAATGTTTAAATTAGATGAAGTATTAAACAAAAGATCAAAAACTTTATCTGGTGGATGGCAAAGAAAAGTATCTATTGCAATAAGCTTAATTAATGATCCTAAAATATTATTTTTAGATGAACCTACACTTGGTTTAGATGTTATTGCAAGAAAAGAATTATGGAAAGTTATTTATGAATTAAAAGGTAAAATAACAATAATTTTAACAACTCATTATATGGAAGAAGCAGAAAGTTTATCAGATAGAATCGGTATAATGGCAAATGGTAATATTGTTGAAGTTGGAACCTCTAAAGAATTAATCAATAAAACTAAAGCTAAAAATTTTGAAGATGCCTTTGTATCAATTGCAACTGGAGGTGAGTTATAATGAGAATGATTAATTTTGCTAGAAGAAATTTTAAAGAATTAATTAGAGATCCTTTAAGTTTAGTATTTGAAATAGCATTACCAATATTTTTATTATTTATATTTCAGCAAATAAAAATACCTGGAGATACATATAAGCTTGAAAATTTTACTCCTGGAATCATTATATTTGGATTTTCTTTTATTACTTTATTTACATCAACATTAGTAGCAAAAGACAGAGGATCATCATTATTGATAAGACTTGGAACTTCACCAATGAAATCAAGTGATTATATTTTAGGATATATATTATCTTTAATACCAATCATCATTATACAAGATTCATTATTTTTTATAGTTGCTTGTTTATTAGGGTTAAATATTAGTATAAATATAATATTAACTATTATAGCATCAATATTTGTTTCAATATTATTTATAGCATTTGGGATATTAATTGGTAGCCTGGTAAGTGAAAAAGCATCAGGTGGAGTTGGAAGTATTATTGTACAGCTAGTTTGTTTTACTAGTGGAATGTATTTTTCAAAAGATTTAATTGGAAATGGATTTGCAAAATTATGTGAATTATTACCTTTTGAAAGTGCTTTGAATATAATTAAGGGTGTATTAAATAACAATTATGATATTTTATCAACAAGAAATATAATTTTATTTGTTGCCTATACAATAATCATATTGATACTATCTATTATAGTATTTAAAAGGAAAATGATTGGTGATAATAAGTAATCGTAAGATTAAGATATACAGAGCGGATGAAAATCCGTTTTTGTAAGGTATAATATAAAGTGTAAGACAAATAGTAATTTGTTTAATAGGAGGAATCTAAATGGATAAGAAAAAGATAATGAATTGGGTAATAGCAATTATAGTGGCTATTGTATATTTATCAATAAGTATTATATTTGATGCGTGGGCATATTCTTGGCTTATATGGGTGGTTTATGCAATTTATAGATTTATTGCAAAATAGACAAATTACAATTTGAAATGGAGTTGGAATACTATGGCTAATGAAAGTAAAAAAGATTTTAATGTAATGATGAACAACAATAAAGATATGCCTAAAATACAAATAGTAGAAGATGAAAAAATAATAAAAAAATATGGTGGAACTAAAATGTTTTTTGCACCACCTATTTATTATGATGAGTTAATGAAAAAAGTACCAAAGGGAAAACTTATAACTGTTAGTGTTATGAGAGATTATCTAGCAAAGACAAATAATGCAGACTTCACTGATCCTATGACAGCAGGTATATTTGTAAATATAGTTGCTTGGGCTAGTTATCAAAGAGATGAAGATATTACACCATATTGGAGAACTTTGAAATCAGATGGAGAATTAAATGTTAAATATCCAGAGGGAATAAAATTACAAAAAAGATTACTTGAAGAAGAAGGACACACAATTATTTCAAAAGGAACAAAGAATATAAAATACTATGTTAAGGATTTTGAAAATAGTTTGATAGAACTATAATTACAAATTACAATTTTATAGTTATTGATTTATAGTAATTTACCGAAAAGATTGTCAGTAATGACAGTCTTTTTTGTTATATATTGACTTTTAACGATAACTACTATAAAATATAGTAGTGTAGTTTATAGCAAAAAAGGAGATGTGGAGTATATGAAAAATTATGACAACTATTTTCTTCCAGTAGATAATATGGAAGAAGCAAAAAGATATTATGAGGAAATATTGGGGTTAAAAAAGAAATTTGATTTCTCTAATAAGGGAATGGTTGCTTATAATATTGGAAATGAAGAACCTGCAATAATTCTAAAAGACAAAAATAAATTTGAGAATTTAAAGCCTACAATATGGTTTGAAGTAGAAGATGTCGCAATCTTCTATAAAGAAATGTTGAATAATGGTATAAAATTTTTGAGTGAGCCTTTTAAAATTGGAACTGGTAATGCAGTCGAGTTTGAAGATCCATTTGGAAATAGACTTGGCGTTACAGAATATTAAGTAAGGAGTAGAGATTATGTCAAATATAGATTTAGTATTATTAGGACTTATTAAACAAAAATCACAAAGTGCTTATGATATTAAAAAAAATATAGAATATCGTAATATACCAAGATGGGTAAAAATTAGTGAACAGTCTATTTATAAGAAAGTATTACAATTAGAATCAAAAGAATATATTGTTAGCCATAAAGAGAAAGAGGGAAATATGCCAGATAAAGCAGTATATACTATTACTGACAAAGGTAATGATTATTTTAATAAACTTATGAATGATATTTCAAATTCTGATGTTAGTCTATATTTGGATTTTAATGTTATTATCACGAATTTAGATTTAGTAGATGATGAACAAAAAAAGATTCTTGTTTCTAATATAAAATCAAAGATATTAGAATTAAAAGAATTACTAAATGAAAGACAATCTCATAGACAACATATTCCTAATGTTGGAAAACAAATGTTTAAACAACAATTAGCATTAGTAGAAACATTAGAAAAGTGGATAATTGATTTTGAGAATAGTTTAAAAGAACAAAATTAGTAAATATTGATTTTAAGTTAAAAGATAAATTTGTAGGGAGGGAAATTTCATGAAAATAATCAACATTGGTATTCTTGCTCATGTAGATGCAGGAAAGACAACTTTAACGGAAAGTCTGCTTTATACAAGTGGAGCGATTTTAGAATTAGGCAGTGTAGATAAGGGAACAACAAGGACAGATACTATGTTTTTAGAACGTCAGCGTGGAATCACAATTCAGGCAGCAGTTACTTCTTTTAATTGGAATGACTACAAAATCAATATTGTAGATACTCCTGGACATACAGATTTTATAACAGAAGTGTATCGTTCCTTATCTGTTCTTGATGGAGCTATTTTAGTAATTTCTGCTAAAGATGGTGTACAAGCACAAACCCGAATACTATTCCATGCACTTCAAAAAATGAATATACCAACAATTATTTTTATAAATAAAATAGATCAGTATGGAATTAACTTAAATAATATTTATCAAAATATCAAAGAAAAACTTTCAAATGATATTATTGTTATGCAAAATGTAACATTAACTCCAGAAATATCAATTAAAAATATCATTGATTTAGATGATTGGGATCCTGTAATTTCCAAAAATGATAAACTTTTAGAAAAATATATTGTAGGAGAAAAATTGACTATACAAGAATTAACGTATGAAGAATCTAGGTGTGTTAAAAAAGGTTCGTTGTTTCCTATATACCATGGAAGTGCTAGAAATAATATAGGGACTCAACAACTCATCGAAGCTATTTCAAATCTTTTTTGTTCTGAAATGAATGAGAATGATTCAGAACTATGTGGAAGAGTTTTTAAAATTGAATATACAGACCATAAGCAAAGATTAGTTTATTTGCGTCTTTACAGTGGAACATTACACTTACGAGATACAATTATATTGCCATCGAAAAAGAAAGTGAAACTTACAGAAATATATATTCCTTCAAATGGGGAAATGATACAGACAAAAATAGTTTGTTCTGGAGATATTTTTATTATACCTAACAATACATTAAGATTGAACGATATTATAGGAAATGAAAAGATTTTGCCATGCAATGTATGGAATGACAAGACTGTACCAATACTACGAACAAGAATTGAACCGATAAAAATAGAAGAGAGAGAAAAATTATTGGATGCTCTTACAGAAATTGCAGATACTGATCCTCTTTTACGTTATTATGTTGATACGATAACACATGAAATCGTCATTTCTTTTTTAGGAACAGTGCAGTTAGAAGTTATCTGTTCTCTGTTGATTGAAAAATATCACATAAACATAAGAATCGAAGATCCAACCGTAATTTATTTGGAAAGGCCATTACAAAAGGCAGATTATACTATTCATATTGAAGTACCACCAAATCCATTTTGGGCATCAATTGGATTATCAATAACTCCACTTCCAATTGGAAGTGGAATACAGTACGAAAGCAAAGTTTCACTCGGTTATTTAAATCAAAGTTTCCAAAATGCAGTAAGAGAAGGTATTAATTATGGACTGGAGCAAGGATTGTATGGTTGGAAAGTGACAGATTGTAAAATATGTTTTGAATATGGTGTTTATTATAGCCCTGTTAGTACTCCCTCGGATTTTCGCTTTCTTGCCCCAATTGTACTTGAACAAACATTGAAAAAAGCGGGAACGCAATTATTAGAGCCATATCTTTCGTTTATACTTTTTACACCACAGGAATACTTTTCTCGTGCATATAATGATGCACAAAAACATTGTGCAATAATTGAAACAAGTCAATCAAAAAATGATGAAGTTATTTTTACAGGACATATTCCTGCACGTTGTATTAATGAATATCGTAATACTTTAACTCTATATACAAATGGGCAAGCAGTTTTTTTGACAGAATTAAAAGATTATCAAATTGCTACTTGTGAACCAGTTATTCAATCACGCAGACCAAATAATCGAATAGATAAAGTACGCCATATGTTTAATAAAAAAGAAAATTAAGTTACTATTCGCTAAATTACAATTTATCAATTAGATCAGAATATTAAGATATTCCGAGATAAGCAAAGTTGGTGATATCCAACTTTTTATTTTGAATAAAATATCACAACCACTTTAGGGTGACGGAAAAAAGCCTGTCCACATTGATTAAGCAATCAATATATGATATAATTTTCTTGGAAACAAAAGATAAAATGTATGATGACTTTGTCCACATTTTGTCCACATTGAACAAATTATTAGTAATATTTATAATACAAATAATACTGATAATAATATGTACTAAATGTCTATAAAATAAGGCTAAAAGCCATAATACTATATGTACCAAATATAGTGATAATATGCTCAAAAAGGGAGCATGTGGAAGTGGGAAAAAGTACAAACAATGTTGTGGAAAGTAATATAAAATATATTAAATTATAACTAGTTTAAATTTTGCAATTTGTATACAGAACATTAAAAATATGTAGTAAAATAAAAAAGGTAAATGTAAAATGTATCAACATAATAATTGAATACAATATCGTATTAATATAAAAAATGTTAAGATTTAATTCTTAACATTTTTATATACCCTATAAAGTTATTGCTCGAAACCAATATATTTATCATTTCCAAAACCAAGAATTAGTAAGAATATTGGTGATAAGAAAATTAACCCAAAAGTAAATCCAGTACCTTTTCCAAATGCTTTAGAAAGTCTTATACATTGAATTATAGAAAGAACAATTGCTGCAATACCATTAATAAATGGAATAAATAGAAGAATTATTAATAGTGGATGTAATCCAACTATTTGATACATTACTACTGTATTATATATAGGTATTAATGAAGCCCAACCTGGTTTACCAGCTTTAGTAAATATCTTCCACATTGCAATAACAGAAAGTACATAAATTACTAGAAAAGTAATTAAATAGCCTACTAGCATTCCACCTAATACTGCATCTGAACTATCAAAATTATAATTATATGTATATGTCATATCTACTCCTCCTTTATTGTAAGTATAATATACATTTTTAAAATATACAATCAAAATAAATTATCCATAACATTAAAACTATGATAAAATGTATATATAGGAGTATTTTATGAGAAAAAAGGTAATAACAATAATTTTGTCATTAATATATACAATATTTATGGCAGTTGGTACTAGTTTTATAAAAAGCAATAGTTTTAAATATTTGAAAGATAATTTGATAATAATGATAATTTTATCGTTATTATTATTTTTAATACTTTATTTTATATTAAATAAGTTATTTGATTATCTAGATGATTACAAAAAGAAAAAAGATAAAACTGAAAATAGAATATTAAATTTATTTGATAAACATACAATTATATTTTCAAGTATTGTTATGTTTATTTGTTATTTAATTTATATGATAGCGTTTTATCCAATTATAATGTCAAAAGACCCTAGTTTTCAATTGCTTCAGTATTTTCATATCGATAATAAATATTCATATTATTCTGTATTACTTGATAAAAATGTAATAATTACAAATCATCATCCAGTTGTTCATACTCTTCTTTTAGGAACTTGTGTAAAACTTGGAATGGGACTTTTTAATAGTTCAAATGTAGGTTTATTTATCTACAGCATAATTCAAACAAGTATTCTTATATTAACTCTTTCATATACAATTAAATTTATGAAAGAAATAAATATATCTACAAAATATAGACTTACTTGTTTACTTATATATGCTTTAGTACCTGTGTTTCCATTTTATGCGATGAGTCCAGTTAAAGATGTAATATTTGGATGTTTAATAATTCTTTATATAATTACAGTTTATAAATGTATAAAATTAGAAGAAAAAATAAATGTAAAGAATATCATAAAAATAATAATTTTATCAATATTAATGTTCTTATTTAGAAATAATGGAATACATGTATTTATATTAACATTCCCATTTTTGATATTAATAAATAAGAAAAACAGAAAAAGATTTTTAATTATATTTTTAGTAGTAGTATCATTATTTGTGACTTATTCTAAAGTAATTTTACCGTATTTTAGGATAACTCCGTCAAGTGTTCGTGAAACACTTAGTATACCTTTTCAGCAAACCGCAAGATATGTAAAAGAACATGAAAATGAAGTAACTAATAATGAAAAGAAAGCAATAGATAAAATACTTGGTTATGATACATTAAAAGATAGATATAAAGAAGAAATATCAGATCCAGTAAAGAATGAGTTTAACAAATATAGTACAAAGGAAGATTTAAAAAATTATTTTGTTGTATGGTTTGAAATGTTTAAAAAGCATCCATTAACATATGCAGAAGCAACAATAAATAATACTTATGGATATTTTTATCCATTTAGTACAAAATGGTATATATATTATAAATATACACCAATAATTAAAGAACATGGTATTGATTATCATTATAATAATTTAACAAATCTTAGGACATATTTATCAAATTATGGTAATATATTCCCATATATTCCAATTATAGGCTTGATAGTTAATATTGGATTTAGCAATTACTTATTAATATTTATGTTGTTTTATTTAATATATAAGAAAAAATATAAAGAAATGTGTTACTTATTTCCATCATTTGTTTTAACTTTAGTATGCATTGCATCCCCGGTAAATACATATTTTAGATATGCACTTCCTACAATTTTTGCGATGCCAGTTATGATAAGTATGTTTTTTAAAATAATTAGAAATGGTAAATAAAGCCATTTCTTTTTTTTACTTCTTATGTTATAATTATTATGGTGATTATAATAATATGGATACTAAAGAATTAAAAAGCGAAATATTATTGTTAGAAGAAAAACTAAATAATATTTGGAGGTTACTTTGATGTAGATAATAAAAAGAAAGAATTATCTAATAAAGAAAGTAAACTTCAAAGTTTATATGATAATAATTTATGGAACGCTAAAGAAACAATTGATTTATCTAAAGAAATTGGTAATGATAAAAAAATAATATCAAATATCGAATCTTTAAAACAAACATTAGAATCATATATTGATGTAGTTAATAGTAATGATGATGAATTAATAAATGAACTTATAAATGAAATAAAAGGTACAATTAAAGAAATTAATTTGTTAGAATTAGAAACAAAACTATCAGGAAAAAATGATAAAAAAAATGCTATTTTAGAAGTACATTCAGGTGCAGGTGGAACAGAAAGCTGTGACTGGGCTGATATGCTTCTTAGAATGTATTTAAGATGGTGTGATAAAAAGAACTTTAAATATGAAATTTTAGATACATTACCAGGTGAAGAAGCAGGAATAAAAAAAGTGATTGTTTTAGTAAAAGGATTAAATGCATATGGATATTTAAAATGTGAAAGGGGTGTTCATAGATTAGTTAGATTGTCACCATTTGATTCACAAAATAGAAGACATACATCATTCGCAGCAGTTGAAGTTATTCCAGAAGAGAATGATGATATAGAGATAGAAATAAAAGATAGTGATATAAGAGTAGATGTATATAGGAGTAGTGGTGCAGGAGGACAAGGAGTAAATACAACAGATAGTGCAGTTAGAATAACACATTTACCAACAGGGATTGTAGTAACTTGTCAAAATGAAAGAAGTCAGCTTAAGAACAAAGAACAAGCTATGGTAGTATTAAAATCAAAATTATATGCACTAGAAGAACAGAAAAAACTAGAAGAATCAGAAGAATATAAAAAAGGTCAAAGTTCAATTAACTTTGGTTCACAAATAAGAAGTTATGTAATGCATCCGTATTCCATGGTCAAAGATCATAGAACAAATTATGAAACAAGTAATGTTTCTAAAGTATTAGATGGCGATATTGATGAATTTATAGAAAGTTATTTGAATATGAGTAAAGAATAAATGGAGGAGTAAAATGGAGTTTATTAGAATTAGAGATGTAGAAAAAACTTATCCTACTGGTGTAACTGCATTATACGGACTTAACCTAGAAATAAAAAAAGGTGATTTCGTATTTATAATAGGTGCATCAGGTTCAGGTAAATCAACACTTATGAAAATGCTTTATAGAGAAGAAAAAGCAAGTAATGGTGAAATAATAATAGGTGGAGTAAAAGTAGGAAAACTAAAAAATAGAAAAGTTTATAAATTAAGAAGAAAACTTGGTGTAGTATTCCAAGACTTTAAATTATTACCAAAACTTACTGCATACGAAAATGTAGCATTTGTACTTGAAATGTTTGGTTATGATAAAAATGAGATAAGAAAGAAAACGTTAAAAGCATTAGACTTAGTAGGATTAAAAGAAAAAGCAAAAAGTTACCCACATGAATTATCAGGTGGAGAACAACAAAGAGTTGCAATTGCAAGAGCGATAGTTAATGCACCAAAGTTATTAATATGTGATGAACCAACTGGAAATTTGGACCCAGATACATCATTAGAAATAATGAAAGTACTAGAGGTTATTAATAATTTAGGAACAACTGTAATTGTAGTTACACACGATAGGGATATAGTAAATAAGATGAAAAAGAGGGTCATATTATTAGATAAGGGTAGACTAAAGAAAGATTTTGAGAAAGGAACATACGATAAGAATGAAAAACATTAGAATTTTAAGAAAAAACATCAGAGATGGTGTTAAAAATATAATAAGAAATTTTAGTTTATCTTTAGCGTCAATTTCCTGTATAACAGTAACTCTTTTAATAGTAGCGGTAGCAATTGTTGGCTCATATAATGTTGAAAATTTTACTAAAGTAATTAGAGATGATTTTACTATAGTTGTTTATATGAATAATTCAAATACGGAAGAACAAGAATCAAAAATAAAAAGTGAAATAAATGATTTATCTAATATTGAGTCTATAACATTTAATTCAAAAAAAGATATAGCAAATGAAATGAAAGAAGAATCAGAAATTTTTAATACAATTATTTCATCTTGGTCAGACTCTGAAAATCCTTTATATGATACATATTTGGTAAAAGTAAAAGATTCAGAAAAAATATCAAACACTGCATCTAAAATAGAAAAAATAGATGGTGTTGAAATGGTTAGATATGGAGAAGGAATGATTGAATCCTTATTATCTATATTTAAAATAGTAGAAAAGATATTAATTGTTATAGTTATATCATTAGTTTTAGTAACAGCATTCTTAATAATAAATACAATAAAGATTACAATATTTAGCAGACAAGAAGAAATAGAAATTAAAAGACTGGTTGGTGCATCTAATTTCTCGATTAAACAACCATTTGTTATTGAAGGTTTATTTATTGGAATTCTAGGTTCAATAATTCCAATATTGGTTACAATTTATGGATATGCATTACTTTATGATAAAACAGGTGGAGTATTATTTTCTAAGTTTATACAACTAGTAGAACCATTTCCATTTACATTTAAAATTTCAGGAGTATTATTGTTAATTGGTATTGTTGTTGGTATGATAGGTAGTAGTAAAGCAGTAAGGAAGTATTTAAAAATATAATGAAGAGATACTTAAGATTAATAGTACCAACAATTATAACGATAGTAATGTTATTTCCATTTAATATAGTTCAAGCTAAAACTCTGGGTCAATTAAAAAAAGAGTATGATGCTATATTAAATAAGTATAATTCAACTGGAAATAATATAAATGCAACAGAATCAGAAATTAAAAATGCAAAAAACAGAGTTGAAAGTATCTATACCGAAATTGATAATGCAGAAAAAGAAATACAGGCAACAACTTCTGAAATAGCAAAATTAAATGAGTCAATTAATGAAAAAGATAGACAAACTAAAGAACTTATGAAATTTTTTCAAGTTTCACAAGGTGAGTCAACATATTTAGAATATATATTTTCTGCAGATAGTATAACTGATTTTATTTATAGAATAACAGTAACCGAACAATTATCTAAATATAATAACAAATTAATTGATGAAATGAATAATATGATATCCCAAAATAATAAAAATATAGAAAATTTGCACAAAAAAGAACAGTCATTAAAAAGCTTGCAAAATGAATTATCTGATAAACTTGTAGTCTTAGCGTCGCAAAAAGAAAAATTGGAAGATGAATATGCATCTTTAGAAGATGAAATAAAAAATTCTAAAGCTATATTAGATCTTTATACAAAAGCAGGTTGTAAAGATAATGAAGACATATCTGTATGTGCTGAAGAACAATTACCACCTAGTACTAAGTTTTGGAGACCAGTAACAGCAGGTTGTATTACTAGTAATTTTGGCCGTAGAGTCGACCCTATGCAAGGTGTTTACAGAACTCATGCTGGTATGGATATTGCTTGCCGTGATATGAGTGCGGGAAAAATTTATCCAATAACAGATGGTAAAGTAGTACTTGTTAATACTGTAGATAGAGGTGGCTATGGTAAATATGTGGTAATTCAACATAAAGTAAACGGACATAACTATTCATCACTATATGGTCATTTGCAAACAATATATGTTAAAGAAAATCAAATTGTATCAAAAGATACAAATATAGCATATATGGGAAGTACAGGAAAAAGTACAGGTCCACATTTACATTTAAATGTGTGTGCAGGTTTAAATAGTTGTATGTATAATACATCTAACCCAAGGGATTACATTAATTTTCCATGGTATGATGGAATTCATTATTCATATTTTTATAATAGAACAAGCTATTATAAATAATGCTAAAGCACAAAATTCAAAAATAATCAATAGTAAACATATTGATTATTTTTTTCTTTACAAAATATATACAAAAAAAAACAAATTTGCTATAATTATTATAATAGTAGTATAGTAGAATGGAGTGCTTGTATATGAAGAATTTTAAAGAAAAGAATTACAAAATATT
>OBAG01000130.1_pt1 | contig 92976 bp, 80 predicted proteins | sample 1517701 | NCBI WGS metagenome assembly OBAG01 (sample SAMN04571702, study PRJEB22368) | human gut metagenome | biome: human gut; material: stool | host: Homo sapiens | place: Luxembourg | collected 2012-09-07 | reverse complement strand
CGATGTTAACTGCAGCTGCACGGGATCTTCTCAGATCGCCTTTTCTCTGCGGTCCATCAAGTGTCATCTGATCGCCTGTGTAAGCGTGGATTGTGCACATGATACCAGATTTGATCGGTGCAAGATCGTTAAGAGCCTTAGCCATTGGTGCAAGGCAGTTTGTTGTACAGGATGCTGCGGAGATGATTTTATCTTCGTTTGTAAGACCTTCGTGGTTTACATTGTAAACGATTGTCTTAAGGTCGTTTCCAGCCGGAGCGGAAATAACAACGTGTTTAGCACCTGCATCGATATGAGCCTGAGCTTTGTCTTTGGAGGTATAGAAACCTGTGCACTCGAGAACTACGTCTACACCGATTTCTCCCCACGGAAGTTCTGCAGCGTTAGCTTTTGCATAGATTTTGATTTCTTTTCCGTCAACTGTGATGGAATCTTCTCCAGCTACTACTTTGTCTGCCAGAGCGTATCTTCCCTGTGTTGAGTCATATTTTAATAAGTGAGCCAGCATTTTCGGGGATGTAAGGTCGTTGATAGCAACGATTTCAAATCCTTCTGCTCCAAACATCTGACGGAAAGCCAGACGACCGATACGGCCAAATCCATTAATTGCAACTTTTACTGCCATGATAAATTCCTCCTATGAATTAAATGGTTGATTATGGCGTTTGTTAAAGAAACGTCAACCTATTGCATATTGTATCGAATCTCGTACAAAAATTCAAGTGCATTTTAAAAAAAACATGATAAAAAATGTGTAAAATAGAAATGAAAGCATAGCACGAAGCATTTTCTCATGCTATAATAGGTGCAGTTCATGTAAAGGAGGACAGAAAAATGTCAAATCAAATCTTATGGGACTGTCATATGCACTCTTCTTTTTCTGCAGATTCTGACACTCCTATGGAAGATATGATCCAGGACGCGATCCGACGGGGACTTCATGGTGTATGCTTTACCGAGCATCTTGACCCGGATTACCCGCCGACTCCGGATAATGAAACTTTTGAACTGGATCTGTCTGCCTATCAGGAAAACCTTTTCATGCTTCGGGACAAGTATCCGTCGAAACTGGATGTCCGTTTCGGGATCGAGCTTGGGCTTCAGCCGCATCTGGAACATTCTTTTAAGGAACTTCTGGAATCGGTTCCTTTTGATTTCGTGATCGGTTCTTCTCATGTCGTCCATGGTCAGGATCCTTATTACAGGGAATTCTTCAAGGGACGTAAAGAATCAGAATGTTATATGGAATATTTTGAGTCCATTCTTGAGAATCTGGCTGTATTTTCGGAAATGGATGTTTACGGGCATATCGACTATGTGGTACGATATGGTCCCAACCAGAACCGTGAGTACTCTTATGGCCGCTATCAGGACATTCTTGATGAGATCCTGCGGACGATCATTTCCAAGGGCTGCGGAATCGAGCTGAACACCGGAGGGTTCCATTACGGGCTTGGCGAGCCGAACCCCTGCCGTGCAGTCATCCGACGCTACCGACAGCTTGGTGGGGAGATCATCACGATCGGTGCCGATGCACATGGTCCGGACAAGATCGCCTATGCGTTTGATAAAGCGGCAGATATTCTTGCCGACTGCGGTTTTACATATTATACTGTCTTTAAAGACCGTAAGCCGGAATTTATAAAACTGTAATTTTATGATTCGGGCTTTATAATATAAGAAAGAACAAACAGGGAGGAAATAAATCATGGCAAAGAAACGCCTTCAGAAAAAACGTGAAGCAACCAAGACTGCTGCTTCCAAAAGTACAGCACCTGTGAAAGAAGCTGTAAAAGTAGAGGCTGAAACGGCGAAAGTGGAAACTAAGAAAGTGGAGCCGGTTAAGGTCGAAACCAAAAAAGTTGAACCAGCAAAAGTCGAGACTACTAAGACTGAGCCGGTTAAGGTCGAAACCAAGAAGGTTGATGCAGTCAAAGCAGAAACTTCCAAGACTGAGCCGGTTAAGGTCGAAACCAAGAAAGTTGAACCAGTCAAAGTTGAGACCACCAAGACAGAACCTTTGAAAGTGGAAACTGCCAAAACAGAATCCGTCAAAATCGAGTCCCACAAAGAGGACACTGCCAAAGTAGAAACTTCAAAGACAGAAGCTCCTAAAGTTTCTGCCAAAGAAGCGGCTGCCAAGATTCCTGCAAGAGATGACGATGCGATCTACTGCGAGCGTCTTTCCAGACATCTTGACGAGTTGAAATGGCTCTACTGCGAACTGTATCAGGACAATCCGTATGTTACCATGCATCTCAATGACCTGCTTACTGTACTCAAGAAATTCTACGATATGAGAAGCAATGACCTCAAAGAATCCGATATCCGCCGTGCAAAGGACCCGAAATGGTACAAGCGCAATGATCTTACCGGAATGATGATGTATGTCAATGCTTTTGCAGGTACGCTCTCCAATCTGGAAAAGAAGCTGGATTATGTACAGGAATGCAATGTAAATTATCTCCATCTTATGCCTCTTCTTGAGTCCCCTAAAGGACGCAGCGATGGCGGATATGCAGTTGCTGACTTCCGTAAGGTACAGGAAGAGCTCGGAAACATGGATGATTTTGCACATCTGACTTCCGAATGCCACAAACGTGGAATCAGTGTCTGCCTGGACTTTGTTATGAACCACACTTCTGAGGATCATGAATGGGCAAAACGTGCACGCGCCGGTGAAAGAGAATATCAGGACCGCTACTTCTTCTTTGACAGCTATGATATTCCGTCTCTGTACGAGCAGACCTGCCCACAGGTATTCCCGACTACCGCACCAGGAAACTTCACATGGCTGGATGATATCCACAAACATGTCATGACCACTTTCTATCCATACCAGTGGGATCTGAACTACAGAAACCCAATCGTCCTCAATGAGATGATCTTTAACATGCTCTACCTTGCAAACCAGGGTGTTGATATCGTTCGACTTGACGCTGTACCGTATATCTGGAAGCAGCTCGGAACCAACTGCCGCAATCTGCCACAGGTTCACACTATCGTTCGTATGATGCGTATGATCTGCGAGATCGTCTGCCCGGGCGTACTGCTCCTTGGTGAAGTTGTCATGTCTCCTGAAAAAGTCGTTCCGTATTTCGGAACTGTAGACAAGCCGGAATGCCACCTGCTTTACAATGTAACTACTATGGCAAGCACCTGGCACACTGTTGCAACAAGAGATGTTTCCCTGCTGCGCCGTCAGCTTGATATCGTAGCCGGACTTCCGAGAGACTATGTCTTCCAGAACTATCTCCGCTGCCACGATGATATCGGCTGGGGACTGGATTATGATTATCTTGAGAACTTCGGAATCCAGGAAGTTCCTCATAAGAAATATCTGAATGATTTCCTTACAGGAAAATATCCGGATTCTTTCGCAAGAGGCGAGCTGTACAATGACGACCCGCGTCTTGGTGATGCAAGACTCTGCGGTACTACTGCTTCTCTCTGCGGTATTGAACGTTTCGGATTTGAAGGAAATGAAGAAGGTGTTGACCGTGCGATCCGTTATGACATCACACTGCATGCATTCATGCTTTCACAGTCCGGTATTCCGGTCATCTACAGTGGTGATGAAATCGGACAGCTCAACGACTATTCCTACAAAGATGATCCTGACAAGGCAGCTGATTCCCGTTACCTCCACAGAGGAAACTTCAACTGGGATCTCGCAGAAAACCGTCATCGTCCGGGAACTGTCCAGAACAAACTCTTCCCTGTTCTCGATAAACTGGAACACCTTCGTATGGAGCACAGCGTATTCAACAGTGAGGTACCGTTCCGCACGATCGATACCTGGGATGATGCGATCCTTGCTATTGTCCGCGAAAATGATGAAGAGAAGTTCATCGGTATCTACAACTTCAGCGAATTCGACAAGGTTGCATGGATCAACGAAGACGACGGTATGTACACTGACCTGATCTCCGGCCGCGAACTCGAAGCCAAGGGTGTGCAGATCCCGGCATTTGGATGCTACTGGCTGTGCAGACGGAAGAAATAAAGCTTTAAATATTTTATAAAGAATAAACATGGCAGTTTTGTGGATTTAAACTCATCTGCAAAACTGCCTTTTTATATACAAAAAACAGCATCATAGCTTCACGCTACAATGCTGCTTTCTTAATTCTCGTTATTTCTTTTTTTTGCTGAGTTTATTCACAAAGCTTGTAAATTTGCCTGGATTTTCTTTGTCCAGTGATTTCGCGTAGACGCCTTTGATCCAGCTTGTGATCACATCGATCAGGACCGGTGCGAAGGTCATCAGGATGAATACCAGGATGATCATTCCGAAATCCAGAGATCCAAGTGCGAGGATCTTCTGGAAGATGACTGCCGCGCTGAAGAAGATGAACTGCATGCCGTAGATGATCGTCTTACGGTAGGTGTTCAATGGCGCGTAAACCGTCTTTAATGCTGCCATGTAGTTCCATCCTGTTACCAGTACACAGGCTGTATTCAGCATGGCGTTGGAATGGTAAACATTCTGACAGACAAGCATGACTGCGAATACACAGGATGAAATAGTTATCGCTGCCGGGAAAGCATTCAGGAATACATGCCGCAGGAAAGTGTGGTCAATCTTGTCGTAATTGTTTTCCTGGGCAAGAAGGAATGTCGGGATTCCGACTGCACAGGCACTGATCAGTGACATCTGGATCGGCTCAAATGGATAAGCGTTTCCAAAGAAAATGGTCAGCAGTGACAACATGACGGAAAACATCGTCTTGATCAGGAACATGGATGCTGCTGTACGGATGTTGTTTACGACTCTTCGTCCCTGATTTACAATGTGGGGCATGGATGCAAAGTTGGAATCCAGAAGCACCACATTTGCAATGTTCTTTGCGGCATCGCTACCCTGTGCCATCGCAATACTGCAGTCAGCTTCCTTGAGGGCAAGAACGTCATTGACACCATCACCGGTCATCGCTACAGTATGACCCTGTTTCTGGAGAGCCTGTACCATTTCTTTCTTCTGCTGCGGTGTTACACGTCCAAAAACGCTGTATTTCGCAACAGCTTCCTCAAGCTGTTCTTCTGTTTCCAGTGTGGTCGCATCTACGTAGTTCTCGGCATTCTTGAGTCCTGCACGTTTCGCGATCGCGGAAACTGTGACAGGATCATCACCGGAGATCACCTTGAGGTCAACCTCCTGGCTGTCAAAGAACTGTAACGTATCCGGTGCTTCTTCTCGGATGACATCTGTCAGAAGGAGAAGTGCAGCCGGTTCAAGGTTCTCTGGAAGTTCTGTTCCCTCTGCCATCTGCGTGCTGTGCGCCAGCACCAGGACACGAAGTCCTTCTTCGGCATAGTTCTGACAGACATCCAGGATATCTTCTCTTCCCTCCGGGAACAGGAACTGTGCCGCTCCCATCAGATATGTTCCGTTGTCTTCAAACACAGCTCCGCTGTATTTCCTGTCGGATGAAAACGGAATGATGTGTTCCAGTGTCATGGAAGCCTTCGCCGGGAAACGTTTGCGCAGAGCGTCGATCGTTGCGTTCTGATCCTTGAGAACGCACATGAGGTTTGCCATCATGTTTTCGATCTCGTGAAGATCTGGCTGCTCCGTCGATTCTGCACTATTTCCCGCTGAGACCACTTCTGTTGATGTCTCAGGATTCTCCGGCTGCTTTTCCTTCGTCAGGACTACTTTTGGTTCATCCTCATCTTCTGTCGGGATTTCATCTGTGTCTCTGTTTTGAGAAACTTCACCCCATGCTTCCACGCGCTCTACACACATGGTTCCCTCTGTGATGGTTCCTGTCTTATCCAGGCAGAGAGTATCTACTCTTGCCAGTGTTTCAATACAATACAACTCCTGTACCAGAGTTTTCTTGTTCGCCAGAACGAGTGCTCCGAGCGTCAGTGCCACACTGGTAAGGAGGACCAGTCCTTCCGGGATCATTCCCAGAACACCGGCTACCATGCTTACGATAGAATCCTTGAAAGTATTTCCTACTACATAGTACTGTTTGTAGAATAACAGTGCGCCCAGCGGAACGATGATGATACTAATCACTTTCAGGATCGCATTCAGGGAATTCTTAAGTTCTGAGTTATGACGCTTGAATTCCTTCGCTTCGCTGGTGATCTGTGCTGCATAGTTATCCTTGCCAACATGAATGATCTGACAGCAGGCTTCTCCTGATGTCACGAAGCTTCCGGAAAAAAGCTCATCACCCACGTTCTTTGGAAGGTTGTCGGATTCACCGGTCAGGAGAGATTCATTGACCTCTACACTGCCCTCCAGCACCTTCGCATCCGCCGGAACCTGATCTCCGGTCTTGAGACAGACCAGATCATCAAGTACCAGGTCTTCGGTAGGAACGGTCCATTTCTTTCCTTCCCGGATGACGATGGATTTCTTCGCTGTCAGGATAGCCAGCTTGTCAATCGTCTTTTTCGCACGGATCTCCTGTGCGATTCCGATCAGAGTATTGATGATGATGATCCCTACAAAAAACGCGTTCTTGTAAGAGCCAACCATCAGTACCAGGATAAGGAGCACCAGGTTCAGGAAGTTGAAGAAAGTCAGGGTGTTTTCTCTGACGATCTGCTTGTAAGTCCTGGTATTCGGATTCTCGTCCGCATTGACCTTACCCTGCTCGATCCGTTCATTTACCTGTTCGTCTGTAAGTCCTGTCAACATTTCACCTCACAATTTACTGATCACTTTGTTCACAGTCAATTTCCTGCAAACAGTGATTCCTATTTTACCGTCGATGTTTCGATGTTTCTCCCCTCACAGCCGCTTTTTAATTAATATTCTTCTTCCTCTTCGCCTTCGCTGATGTCTGACTTCGGTTTGTCCAGTCCTTCGATCACGATGTTATGTTTCTGTGCGTAGTCCCACAGAGCTGCATGGATTGCTTCTTCTGCAAGAAGGGAGCAGTGTACTTTGACCGGCGGAAGTCCGTCAAGTGCTTCCATAACGGCTTTGTTTGTGATCTGCATTGCTTCTTCGATCGTTTTTCCCTTAACCATCTCTGTTGCCATGCTGCTTGTTGCAACTGCTGCACCACAGCCGAATGTTTTGAATTTACATTCTTTGATGATATGTGTTTCGTCATCAATGTCAAGGAACATTCTCATGATATCACCGCATTTTGCGTTACCAACTGTTCCTACACCGCTTGCGTCCTCAATTTCTCCTACATTCCTTGGATGCTGAAAATGATCCATAACTTTTTCACTGTACATAATATTTATTCCTCCTGTTTTCGTCTTTTATCCGATTATTGTCTTATTATTACTGCTGATGTTTTTTCATGAAATCTTCATACAGAGGAGACATGCTTCTCAGATATGGCACGATTTCTTTCAGTTTGTCTACTGTGAAGTCAATGTCTTCCTTAGTTGTCTCTTCACTTAAGGTAAGTCTCAGAGAACCATGAGCAACTTCATGAGGCACGCCGATAGCAAGAAGTACATGGGACGGATCCAGGGAACCTGATGTGCAGGCAGATCCGCTTGATGCACAGATGCCGTTCTGGTCGAGCATCAGAAGCATGGATTCTCCCTCGATGAACTGGAAGCTTACGTTTACGTTGTTCGGAAGACGTTTCACTCTGTCACCGTTCAGTCTGGAGTATGGGATCTCTGTTGTAAGACGGTTAATCAAATAATCTCTCAGTTCGATCTCCTTCTCTGTACGCTCTTTCATGTTTTTCATTGCACGCTCTGCTGCTGCGCCGTATCCTACGATTCCAGGAACATTTTCTGTACCTGCACGACGTTTACGCTCCTGTGCGCCGCCATGTACGAAGGATCTGATCTTAACGCCCTTACGGATGTAGAGGAAACCGATTCCCTTCGGTCCGTTGATCTTGTGTCCGCTGGAGCTTAACATATCGATGTTGCATTCATCTACATCGATCGGAACCTGGCAGAATGCCTGAACTGCATCTGTGTGGAACAGAATGCCGTGTTCTTTGGCGATACGTCCGATTTCTTTGATTGGCTGGATGGAACCGATCTCGTTGTTTGCAAACATAACGGAGATCAGGATGGTCTCTGGTGTGATCGCTTTCTCCAGTTCATCAAGGCGGACGATACCGTTCTCATCTACATCGAGGTATGTGATCTTTGCGCCTCTTTTTTCGAGGTATTCACATGTATGAAGGATCGCATGATGCTCGATCTTGGTTGTGATGATGTGGTTTCCTTTGGATTTGTATGCTTCAAAAGTAGCTTTGAGTGCCCAGTTGTCAGCCTCGCTTCCGCCTGCTGTGAAGTAGATTTCTTCTTTCTTTGCGTTCAGAACATCTGCGATCTGCTGTCTTCCTTTGGTCACTGCTTCTTTGCTTTTCTGTGCAAAATCATAGATGCTTGACGGGTTTCCGTAGTATTCTGTAAAATATGGCAGCATTGCCTCAACAACTTCCGGAGCAGTCTTTGTTGTAGCTGCGTTGTCCAGATAGATTAATTTACTCATGTTTTTTTCCTCCTGCTTAAAAATAAAAATGAATTTTACATTTTTTCTTTTTGTTTTTTCCGGCTTTCCTCGATCAACTGATCCAGCATCATGGTGTCTACCGCCTGTGTGATACTGTCGTTGATTCGTTTCCACACATATTTCGTGACGCAGATATCATGGTTCTCACAGGTACTCTCATCTTCCATCCCGGAACACTGTGCCGCTTCCAGGCTTCCTTCGAGAACCCTCAGGACATCTCCCACGGAAATCTCCTCTGCCGGTCGACCCAGACGATAACCGCCGCCTGCACCTCTGGTGCTCTCTACCAGACCTGCTTTCTTGAGCTTCGCCATGAGCTGTTCCAGATAACTGTCTGAAATATTCTGTCGGCCTGCAATGCTCTGAATGGAGACGGCTTCTGTTTCACAATGCAGACCCAGGTCGATCAGTGCTTTAAGACCGTATCTTGCTCTTGTTGACAGTTTCATCCACTCACCTCTTTAATTCCTAGTGTTTTCGTCGGATTTATTTCAAGACTTACTTTAACAGAATACATTTGTTCTGTCAAGGAGGTTTTGTGCATATACTGACAAAAAAGCACCAGGTGCTTTCTATGTCAAAAAAAGCTTTTTTTAAGGGGACTTTTCTTCTCACATGCGCCGGTCTTTTGAGCCGCGTGATCGGCTTTTTTTATAGGATATTCCTGTCTCATGCGATTGGTGCAGAGGGGATCGGCCTGTTCCAGCTTGCCATTCCGCTTCAGACACTTCTGCTTGCCGTCACTGCCTCTGGAATACAGACCGCCCTTTCACGGCTGGTCGCCGCTCATCTCGCAACAGGTGAGGACAAAAAAGCCCGGGACTTTTTCTGTCTGGGGACTTTTTTTGCCTTTGCACTTTCCTGTGCAGCCTCTGCCCTGCTTTATCTGCGGGCAGATTTTTTTGCTGTGCAGATCTTAAAGGAAGCACGCACGGAGGAACTTGTTCGGATCCTTTCTTTCAGTATTCCCTTTGCCACGCTCCATTCCTGCACCAACAGTTATTATTTTGCCCGTAAAAAAACGGAATTTCCTTCCGGATTACAGCTTATTGAGCAGATCGTACGCGTCGGTTCTTCGTATCTTCTGTATCTTGTCTGTATTTCTGAAGGTACGCCTGTGACTGCCGTGATTGCTGCTGGCGGCACACTGGTCTCGGAACTCGTTGTAGCTGTTCTGGCGCTGCTTATGGTCTCTCTGCATTTTCAGAAATATACGCATAAAATTTTTCACATTGAACTGCCTTTTGCCTGTCTGAAGGAAATCTGCCGGACTGCTTTTCCTGTGACGCTGAACCGCCTGCTGCTTTCTGTACTCGCAGGTATCGAAGTCGTTCTGATCCCGCAGCGACTTCGGATGTATGGGCTTTCCGTTTCGGAATCACTCAGTATCTACGGGATTTTTACAGGACTGGCGCTTCCGTGTATTCTTTTTCCGGCTACGATCACAAGCTCTGCTTCCATGATGCTCATGCCTTCCGTCGCTGAAATGCAGGCGCTCGGGTATCGGAAACGTATCCGGTATGTTACCTGGCAGACGATCCGTGCAAGCCTTTTGCTTGGATTTCTGTGCGCGTTTGGTTTTTACTGTATCGGTCCGTTTATGGGGACAATATTGTTTCACAGTCCGACTGCCGGGGCCTACATACAGACGCTTTCTTTCGTCTGCCCGTTTCTTTATCTGAACACAACGCTTACGAGCATCCTGCATGGACTTGGTCAGACAGGACGAAGTCTTGTACACAGTGCTCTGGGAATCCTGGTCCGGATCCTTTTTGTAGTATTCGCGATCCCCCTTGCCGGAATCCGCGGTTATCTGTATGGAATCCTTTTCAGCGAGATTCTTTCCAGCAGCCTTCATATTTATGCACTCATGCATAATTCCATTGCATTACCTATCGACAAGAAGTTTTGAATCGTTTATAATAGTTAGTTGTATACAAAAGCGTTGCGTTAAAACGCAAAAGGGAGGAAACTATGGGATTCAATTTTATTAAGAAATTACCTACACCTGCAGAAATCCGCAATCAGTATCCCATTGATGCTGAAATACAGGCATTAAAAGAAAAACGTGATCAGGAGATCCGTGATGTCTTTACAGGCAAATCAGATAAATTTCTCGCAATCATCGGTCCATGCTCTGCTGACAATGAAGATGCTGTCTGTGACTATCTTCTGCGTCTCCGCAAGGTCCAGGAAAAGATCGAAGACAAAGTTCTGATCATTCCACGTGTTTACACCAATAAACCGCGTACTACCGGTGAGGGATACAAGGGTATGGTCCATCAGCCTGACCCGGAGAAAGCTCCTGACATGCTCGCAGGACTGGTTGCTATCCGTAAAATGCATATTCATGCAATCCAGGAAAGTGGATTTACCTGCGCAGATGAGATGCTCTATCCGGAGAACTACCGTTATCTCTCCGACCTCCTTTCCTACGTTGCAGTAGGTGCACGTTCTGTTGAGGATCAGCAGCATCGTCTGACTGTCAGTGGTATGGATGTTCCTGCCGGAATGAAGAACCCGACCAGCGGTGATTTCAGCGTTATGATGAACTCTGTTGTTGCAGCTCAGGCTTCTCACCGTTTCATCTACAGAAGCTGGGAAGTAGAGACCACCGGAAATCCGCTCGCTCACACGATCCTTCGTGGTGCTGTCAACAAACACGGGGAAGCTATCCCGAACTATCATTATGAGGATCTTCGTCTTCTTCTTGAAAAATATCAGGAAAAAGATCTCAAGAACCCGGCAGTGATCGTGGATACCAACCACTCCAACTCCAACAAGCAGTACGATCAGCAGGTTCGTATCGCCAAGGAAGTTCTGCACAGCCGCAATGTTGATCCGGAACTCCATAAGCTTGTCAAGGGTCTGATGATCGAGAGCTATATCGAACCAGGCAACCAGAAGATCGGCGGCGACCATATTTATGGAAAATCCATCACTGACCCGTGTCTTGGATGGGATGAGTCTGAAAAACTGCTTTATACGATTGCTGAACTTTGCTAAGTATTGTTATTGTTCTGATCAGAAGCAGTAACTTTTGAAATAGTAATTTATGATGCAAAAACCCCGCAGTACAGAACCGTAATATTCTGTACTGCGGGGTTCTTATTTCATTGCTTTGTTGTCTATTTTAATTTCAGTGTCTCGGATGTGCCTTCATATAGACATCGCGCATTTTTGCCACATTCATCCCAAGATAGATCTGCGTGGATGAAATATCGGAATGACCGAGCATTTCCTGCACGCTCTTGATGTCTGCTCCATTCTGAAGCATATGTACTGCAAAGGAATGCCGGAGTGTATGCGGCGTGATATCACGGTAAATGCCTGCCGCCTCTGCATATCCCTTGAGGACTTTCCAGAATCCCTGCCGGCTCATGGATCTGCCGGAACAATTGGTGAACAGGGATTTCTCATTCTTGTTCTTGACGAAATAATCCCGTCCGTGCTCCATATATTCTGCAAGTGCTCTCTTGCTGACGTTTCCGATCGGGATGATCCTCTCCTTGTCCGTATCATGACAGATAACATAGCCAAACTGCAGATTCAGATCAGACACCTGCAGATGGATCAATTCGCTGACACGCATGCCTGTCGCATAGAGAAGTTCCAGCATCGCACTGTCGCGAAGTCCCTTCGCTGTATTGATATTCGGCTGCTTCAGGAGGCGGTCCACTTCCTGAACGGATAAGATCTCCGGCATCTTCTTCTCTACCTTGGGCGGTTTCAGTTCCTCGGACGGATCTGCTGTAGCCCTGCCTTCCTTGAAAAGATACTGAAAAAGTGCACGGATGGACGCAATATTCCTGGAAATCGTGGAAGATGCCAGATTCTCAGCCTTAAGTTCGCTTAAGTAGCCCTTGAGATCCAGACTGGTCACTTCTGCGAAATCATGAATATTCTGTCCGTCCAGATAACGGATCAGTTTCTTTAAATCCCTCTGATATGAAATTTCTGTATTATTTGATGTATTCTTTGTCGTATGTAAATACGCAATAAATTCCGCGAGTGTTCTTTCCATTTCTTTTATTTCCTGCCTAACCCTGTACCATGTCTGTCCGACAGGAGGATATCCTGTCGATTCTTGTTATGTATCTGATGTACCATGATTATACTTGTTATTTTACATAAAATCAAACCATTTTTTCGCGAAATTTAACGTAAAATCAAGGTTTTTGACGGTTTATACAAAATATCGTTCCGATTATGGTAAACCATACTATATATTGTATTTTTGAAAATATTAATTTTTTATAACACTTTTCTTACCAGCCATTCCAGGATAAATGGATTACAGTATGCCTCTGTTATCATCCCTCCCAGATACAGGATACCGCACAGAAAAACACGTAAAAAGTACCTGGGCACACCTCCTGAAAGCATTCCCCTGTTCTTCCAGATCTTCATTGACTGTTCATAACTCTGCCTGTAAAGATAAAAAATACACGGAATATACAGCAGATACTGCGGAAACAAAAGTCCCACACCGACCAGCCCTCCCTGAAATCCAAACTGCAGAACAGACATGGTAAGCAGAAGCCCTATTTTTATTCCAAGATAAATACTGCCTGCGACAGCAAACGGCACTCCAAAAACCGAGATTCCACAGGCTGCCCCGAGGAGATAAATGCTTCCTCTCATCCCCAGTACCTGCAGAAAGTACTCCACTCCTGCTTCACTCCCTGCTGCAAAAGTCCTGAGAAGGTACATTGCAGAGATCGTCTTCTGATGCCATTCCATCTTCCACGCGATATCCGGCAGGATCATCCCAATAAGGAATCCTGCCATAAACAGGATCTGCACCGGGCATCCTGTATTCCTGTACCAGTTCGGAATTTTTTTCATAGCTTCACCCTGTACCAGTCTACGGATTTCGGCCAGGAATTAGAACAAAAAAAGAGTGCGACACTTCTATGTATCACACTCTTTGTAAGTATTTCTATAATCCAGAACTGATTACTTCGCGTAATCTACAGCTCTGCTCTCTCGGATGACATTTACCTTGATCTGTCCCGGATATTCCAGTTCAGCTTCAATCTGTTTGGCAATGTCTCTTGCCAGCAGAACCATATCTGCGTCTGTCACGTGTTCCGGTACTACCATAACACGGATTTCTCTGCCCGCCTGTATAGCAAAGGACTTGTCTACACCCTTGAATTCGTTGGTGATATCTTCCAGCTGTTTCAAACGGTTTGTGTAGGTCTCAAGTGTTTCTCTTCTTGCGCCCGGTCTTGCTGCTGAAATTGCATCGGCAGCCTGAACGATACATGCGATAAGAGATTCCGGTTCAACATCTCCATGATGTGATGCAACTGTATTGATAACAATCGGAGATTCCTTGTATTTCTTACAAAGATCCACACCAATCTGGATATGAGAGCCCTCAACTTCATGGTCAATAGATTTACCAATATCATGAAGCAGTCCGGCACGCTTCGCCATACGTACGTCTACACCGATCTCTCCTGCAAGAATTCCGGAAAGCTGTGCTACTTCGATAGAATGCCTCAGTGCATTCTGTCCATAGCTTGAACGGAATTTCATGCGTCCAAGAAGTTTGAGAAGTTCCGGATGGATACCATGAACGCCAACATCCATTGCTGCGTTCTCACCATCCTCACGGATCTGTGCTTCTACTTCTCTCTGTGCTTTCTCTACCATCTCTTCGATTCTTGCCGGATGGATGCGTCCATCAACGATCAGTTTCTCCAGAGCAACTCTGGCGATCTCACGGCGGATCGGATCAAAGGCAGATAAAACAACTGCTTCCGGAGTATCGTCAATGATGAGATCTACACCGGTCAGTGTTTCAAGGGTACGGATGTTACGTCCCTCACGTCCGATGATTCTTCCCTTCATTTCATCACTTGGAAGCTGTACTACTGAAATTGTGGTTTCAGCCACATGATCTACTGCACATTTCTGAATGGCATTGACCACGTATTCCTTAGCCTTTTTGTCTGCTTCGTCTTTTGCCTTGTGTTCTAATTCCTTGTAGAGTCTGGCTACGTCTACCTTGACATCATCTTCTACACTTCTGAGCAACTCGTCTTTTGCCTGGTCGGAGGTCAGACCGGAAATTCTTTCCAGTTCCTGTACTCCTTTTTGTTCAAGTTCTTCTACTTTCTTTTCTCGTTTTTGTAACTCAGCAATCTTTGCTGTGCACTCAGCCTCACGCTTCTCAACTACATCAGCTTTCTTATCAACGGATTCCTCCTTTGATAATACACGCCTTTCGTATTTTTGCAGTTCGTTTCTACGTTCCTTGGTTTCCTTCTCCAGTTCGTTTTTCGTTCTGAGAGATTCTTCCTTTACTTCCAATAATGCTTCTCGCTTTTTTGTTTCAGCAGCTTTTAAAGCTTCATCTATGATGCTTCTTGCTCTGTCTTCTGCTGTGCCAACAATTTCAGCGTCCTTCTGAGCTTTATTGTTAACAGCAACCTTGCAAGTAACAGGAACCGCAATAAGCAGTGCGACCACTACAGCGACAATTGCAACAATAATTGTGCTTGCCACAGGAGCACCTCCTTATTTAGTTTTCATTGTACAAATACAACAATACAAGTTTAGCTGTTTTTAAGAATTATGTCAAGTTTTTCTAGTTATTTGTTTGAATATTTTTGACAAGGGTAATGTTCAGTTCTTCCAGTGCGGAAGTGATCTCGCTCTGCCTGAATCCTCTCCTTGCAAAGTATCCCAGAAGACGGCGCATCTGCCGTTCATCAATCTCTGTATCCGGTGGATATTTCTTCTCGATCTGGCTCAGAAGAAGTGCGTGTTCATCAGGGGCTTCAAGTTCCTCTGCTTCCTCCCAGGCAGACTGGATCGTCTGTCTGTCCACACCCTTCTGCTGGAGTTCCTGAAAGATCTTCTGGCGGCTCTTGTCATGTATCCGGTACATGATGTAATTGAATGCATACCGCTCATCATTAATATAGCCAAACTCTCTCACATAGGAGACGGCATCCTCTGCTGCTTCCTCCGAAAAACCAGCCTGGCGAAGACGGTCTGTAAGTCCCTGCTCCGTCCTGTCCATGTGTTCCAGAAGCCGTAGGGCCTTCCTGCGTGCCTGCTGCTGTTCCTGATAATAGTCTGTCATGGTACTGCTTATTCTTCCTCAGTCTCAGCCGATGCTGCTGCCTTGTCTGCTTCCTTAGCGGCATTCTCTTCCTCCGGGAGCAGGTGGTACTGGATCCTTACCTGCTTCTCGATCTCATCGCAGATCTCCGGATGATCCTTAAGATAGATCTTGACATTCTCACGTCCCTGACCGATCCGCTCACCGTTGTAAGAGTACCATGCGCCGCTCTTATTGACTACGTTGCACTCTGCTGCAAGATCCAGGATCTCACCCTCTCTGGAGATACCTGTACCAAACATGATATCAAATTCTGCCTGCTTGAATGGCGGTGCAACCTTGTTCTTGACTACCTTGACCTTGGTATGGTTGCCGACCATCTCACCGCCCTGCTTGAGAGTCTCAGTCCTTCTGACATCCATACGGACAGATGCATAGAACTTAAGAGCACGTCCACCTGTGGTGGTCTCCGGGTTACCAAACATAACACCGACCTTCTCACGAAGCTGGTTGATAAAGATGACCACGCAGTTGGATCTGCTGATCGCAGCTGTGAGCTTCCTGAGTGCCTGTGACATCAGTCGTGCATGAAGACCTACATGGCTGTCTCCCATGTCTCCCTCGATCTCAGCCTTCGGAACAAGGGCTGCAACAGAGTCAACGATCACGATGTCCACGGCTCCGGAGCGTACCATGGTCTCTGTGATCTCAAGTGCCTGCTCGCCGTTATCCGGCTGGGAAATATAAAGGTTATCAATATCTACACCGATATTCTTGGCATAGACCGGATCAAGTGCATGCTCTGCATCAATGAATCCTGCGATCCCGCCGCGCTTCTGAACCTCTGCAACCATGTGAAGTGCAACGGTTGTCTTACCACTGGATTCCGGTCCGTAGATCTCGACGATACGTCCCTTCGGAACGCCGCCTACACCGAGTGCGATATCCAGTCCAAGAGAGCCTGTCGGAATCGCCTCTACCTGCATATGTGCACTGGAATCTCCCAGTTTCATTACCGAGCCCTTGCCATACTGCTTCTCGATATGTCCAAGTGCTGCCTCCAGTGCCTTCTGTTTCTCTTCGTTTATCATACCTGTGGATCTCCTTTTTTCTAAATTTCAACTCACTACCTCATGCATAGGTAGACAAAAGATTATTCAAAATAGAATCTGATTATGAAGATATGGTTCATGCGAACTTATGTTTCGCAAACCTATGTTCGTTTTTTCTTCTTATATGCTATTATAAATCCCCTCCGATGTCAAGGAAAACTTTTCGCCAAAATCTCTGTTTTTTCGATTCCAGACAGAAAAAGGGGATACCGTTTTATCTGGTATCCCCCGAAAAATCCTGTTTGTTCAGATACGATTTATTTGTCTCCGATCAGCCAGTTGTACATTTCTTCATACTGTTTTGCTGAATGATCCCATGAGAAGTCTGCTGCCATCGCACGATCAACCATCTTGTTCCACTCGCGCTTGTTGTCGTAGAAGACACGCTCTGCATTACGTACAGTTGCAAGCATCTCATGTGCATTGTAGTTTGTGAAGCTGAATCCTGTTCCTGTTCCTTCGAACTCGTTGTACGGCTCTACAGTATCCTTAAGTCCACCTGTCTCACGAACGATCGGAAGTGTTCCATAGCGAAGGCTCATGAGCTGGCTGAGACCGCATGGCTCGAACAGTGACGGCATAAGGAATGCATCGGAAGCCGCATAGATACGATGGGACAACGGCTCATCATAATAGATCTGTGCTGATACCTTGCCGTGATATTTCCAGTCGAAATGACGGAACATATTCTCATAACGCTCTTCACCTGTTCCAAGAACAACAATCTGTACTGCATCCTGACAGAGTTCATCCATTACATAAGCGATCAGGTCAAAGCCCTTCTGGTCTGTCAGACGGGAAACGATACCAATGAGCATTGCATTCGGATCCTCATTGAGTCCGAGATCACGCTGGAGCTGGATCTTGTTTTTGACTTTTTCTTTGCGGAAGTTCTTTGCGTTGTATTTCTGGGTGATACAGGCATCTGTCTCCGGATTGAATACATCGTAATCAATTCCATTAACGATACCACGGAGATCATGAGATCTCGCACAGAGAAGTCCATCCAGACGCTCTCCATAGAATGGTGTCTTGATCTCCTCTGCATAAGTGTTACTTACTGTTGTTACTGCATCTGCAAAGACGATACCGCCCTTTAAGAAGTTTGCATCCTTGTAGGCCTCCAGCTTGTCCGGTGCAAAATAGTAATCGGAAAGTCCTGTAATTCCCCGAACGGTCTTGACATCCCATACACCCTGGAATTTGAGGTTATGGATCGTCATAACAGTCTTGATGCCCCAGAAGAATTCATTCTGCTGGAAAGAGTCATGCAGATAAACCGGTACAAGACCTGTCTGCCAGTCATGACAGTGGATCACATCCGGACGGAAGTTGATGACCGGAAGCACAGAGAGGACTGCTTTGGAGAAGAATGCAAATTTCTCCAGATCCCAAGGTGCGCTGTCGTATGGTTTCGGTCCACTGAAGTAGTATTCATTGTCAATGAAGTAGAATTGGATTCCATCATACTCCATATGCATGATTCCTACATAACAGTTCTTATATCCCAAATCCATATAAAAATGGGTGATATATTCCATTTTGTCTTTCCATTCCTGCTTCATGCAGGCGTATTTCGGCAGAATAACTCGCACATCAAAGTAACGCTTGTCAAAGCATTTCGGAAGTGCTCCTGCTACATCGGCAAGTCCTCCTGTCTTTATAAACGGCACTGCCTCTGATGTTGCAAATAAAATATTTTTCATCTGTGATTGCCCTCCTTGCTTCCATTTCTATAAAAGCTGTACAGATATCTCAGTCCTGAAACGGCTTTTTTGTTTATTATACCCTAAAAAGTACTTATTGGAAAGAGCGATTTTTATATTCCAGACGAATTTTGTCCGCAATCAGGGCAATGAACTCAGAATTTGTCGGTTTACCCTTGCCTGTACTTACCGTATATCCAAACAGGGCATCTATCGTATCCATCTTGCCACGGCTCCACGCCACCTCGATCGCATGGCGGATTGCACGTTCGACACGGCTTGGCGTTGTCTGGTGTTTCTTGGCGATCGTCGGATAGAGGACTTTGGTGATCGAATTGAGCATTTCGATGTCATTTACTGCCAGGATGATCGCATCTCTTAAGTACTGATAACCTTTGATATGTGCCGGAACACCAATCTCATGGATAATATTTGTGACATCTGTCTCCAGGTTTCTTGTTCCGTATGCGCCCGGTTCTTCTCTCACAACACTCGGACGGACATTTTCGCGGATCCTGCGGTCGCTTCTTCGTCTCAGGTTCTTAATGCGGTTCAGAAGGACCTGATTGTCAAAAGGCTTCAGCATATAATATTCTGCGCCAAGGCTGAAAGCGTCCTCTGTGATCCGTTCCTGTCCAACCGCTGATACGACGATAAACGCCGGCGTTTTCTTGAGCATATGATCGTGCTGACAGTTTTCCATGACAGTAAGCCCGTCCATCTTCGGCATGATGATGTCAAGAACGACAACATCCGGTTCTCTTTCTTTTATGATATTACAGATTTCTTCTCCGTTGTGTGCTTTACCTACCAGGGTGAGGTCTTTGTCTTCTTCGATCATACGACCAAGTATTTCTACCATTTTTTCGTTATCGTCTGCGATTGCTACATTTAACTTTTCCATGAGGCCCGTTTCCTCCTAACCTTACTGCCACTTATCAAATATTTTATGTGCTGACAGGAAATATTATAGAGTAAACTTCCCTGCGAAATCAAGCCGAAACAGGGAGAAACACTGAACTTTCGTTCACTTTAAATCTACCTGTTTCGACTTTTATGATCACCAGAAATCCTTTATTTTGGTTTTTCGGCGGCATTCTCTGCGACTTTTTATGCGGCTCGTTCCTGCACGTTTTCTTCATTCTCCAGCATAGTCTCCGCAAATATTCCATAGCCGCTTGTAGAATCCTGTACAAATACGTGGGTGACTGCCCCGGCAAATTTCCCGTTCTGGATCACCGGGCTTCCACTCATTCCCTGTACGATCCCTCCTGTTTTTTCAAGCAGATCCGGATCAATCACACGGATCACAAAACTCTTGTTTGTATCCTCGTGGTTGAGGTCGATCTTCACGATCTCCGCATCGTATGCGGACACACTTCCATCCACACAGCACAGGATCTTGGCCGGTCCTGTTTCCAGTTCCTGTTTGTAGGCAACCGTCATCTTTGTCATTGCGATCTTGTCCGCCGAGCCGGTAAATTCACCATAAATGCCATTCTCCGTATTCTTTTGTATCGTCCCGATCACCCTGTCAGGATCATAGCGGATCAGTCCGGCAAGCTCCCCCGGGCTTCCGTTGCTTCCCTTCTGGATCCCAAGGATCTCTGCCTGGTACAGAGCGCCTTTTTCTATCTTGAGGAGATCTCCTGTATCCACATCGCTGATCCCATGTCCCAGTGCACCATAACTGCCGTTTTCATCAACAAAAGTGATCGTCCCTATACCCTGTGTATTATCTCTGACCCAGATTCCAAGTTTATAAGAGCCCTGCATATCTTTTACCGGAGTAAGTGAGAGCGGAATGATCCTGTCATTTCGAAGCACCTCCAGTTCTACACTTTCTCCATTGAGATTCCTGATATCCTCGATCAGATCTTTTTTGGAACGGATGGTCTGTGAATCAAAAGCTACGATATAGTCTCCTGGTTTTACAACGTCTTTCGCCGGTTCTTCTGTCGTACCTTCTTCAGACAGGATCTCGCCGGTATCAATGATAAGTACGCCGTCTGTTTCCATGTAAATGCCCGCGGTGCTTCCGCTGACATAAACCGATGGGCTGACGGACGGCGTGACCTTGATCTCTTTGAACGGAATCACTCCGAGAATGCTGCATTTCAGCGTATAACTGCCCTCGCCGGAAACGGAGACTGAATCCTCAAAGGTCAGAAGCGGATGCTCCAGAACCTTTTGAACCTGACTTTCCTGGCCTTCTTCGACATGGAGTTCATCCGGAATCCTCCGGTCCAGATAACGATACCCAAGGCACAGCATTGCAATGAGATCAAGCCCCAGACACCAGAGGATCAGCTTTCTGTACCGTTTTTTTGTATTCACTCTGTCACATCCTTTCTTTTGTGATTATTTCTGCATCAAAAAGCAATAAAAAAAGAGAAGAGATCTCTTTTGGATCTTCCTCTCTTATTATGCTGTGATTCGTTTTATTTGAGTCTTGTATTTTTATGTACCTGTGCCAATTCTTTCATTTCTTTTGCATTCTGGTACACAGCCTGTGTGATCTCTGCACCGCCGAGAAGTCTCGCGAGTTCCTGGATGGAATCCTCACCTTCAAGCGGATGAATCTCCGTGATCGTCTCCGTACCCCTCTGGTGCTTCTCTATCTCAAAATGCGTGTCCGCCATCGCAGCGATCTGTGGCAGATGTGTGATGCAGAGTACCTGATGATGTCTTCCTATGACAGACATCTTCTCTGAAACCTTCTGTGCTGTCCTTCCGCTGATACCAGTGTCGATCTCGTCAAAGATCAGTGTCTCGATCTGGTCTCTGTCTGCAAGGATCGCCTTGATCGCCAGCATGATCCTGGAAAGCTCACCACCGGATACGATTCTTCCAAGCGGTTTCACAGACTCTCCCGGGTTTGTCGAAATTTCGTATTCAATGTCGTCAAATCCGCCTGCTGTATATTCTTCTTTACGCTTAAAATCAATCCTGAACTGCACATCCAGGAAATTGAGATCTTTGAGACCTTCGATGATCTTGTCGGTAAGTGTCTTACTGTATTTTTGCCTGATCTCTGAAAGTGCATACGAAACTTCTTCAAGTTTTTTCTGGGATTTTGAAAGATTTTCTCTGGCTTCCTGGAAAAGTTCCTCATATCTGTCAAGATCTGACAGTTTCTGCTTCTGGCATTCGCCATATTTCTGGATCTCTTCTATGCTCTGACCGTATTTTGCCTTGAGATTATTAATAAGATCCAAACGCTTCTCTGTCTCAAAAAAAGTCTCATCATCAAAATTCAGATCCTCCACATAGGAAGAAAGCTCTCTGTTGAAATCATTCAGAAGGCTGTCCACTTCCTGAAGAGTCCCTGACATGGATTCCAGCTGGCTGTCGAATTCTGTCACTCTGGTCAGTTCTCTCACTGCCATTCCGACAGAGTCCCCTGCCCCCTGTGCGGAATCATATCCGGTCAGGTCACGGACACTCTGGAGTGTCTCGAGGATCTTCTTGCCATTGTTTAATTTACGGTAAAGAGTTTCCAGCTCTTCGTCCTCTCCCGGGCGAAGCTGTGCTGTCTCGATCTCGTTGATCTCAAATTCCAGGAAAGCTCTCTCCCTGTTTCTCTGTTCCTCATCTGTATCGAGTTTCTTAAGTTCCTGCATGCATTTGCGGTATGCTCTGTATGCCTCCTGGACTTTGTCCTTTGCAGGATAGATCTCGTCCTTGCCGTATGCATCCAGGATCTCAAGCTGCTTGTCCTGGTACAGAAGAGACTGGTGCTCATGCTGTCCGTGGATATCAAGAAGGCAGGAAGCTGCCGCCTTCATCTGGCTTACCGTGCAGGTTTCGCCGTTGATCTTGTTGATGCTCCTGCCGTCCATCAGTTTACGTGTTAGAAGGATCTGTCCGTCCTCCAGTTCTACTCCAAGTTCCCCAAGAGCTTCCTCTGCACGCGGATTCTCCACCTGGAAGAGTAATTCTACAAGTGCATAGGATGCTCCTGCCCGGATCATATCCCGGGTGCTTCTGCCGCCCAGGATCAGCTGCATCGAACCAAGAAGGATCGACTTACCTGCACCTGTCTCACCGGTGAGGATATTCAGCCCCGGACCAAATTCTACTTCAATATCTTCAATCAGTGCGAGATTCTTCACATGAAGATGTACTAACATAATTTCAAGATTCCTTTCAGTTTCCTTGCCGCAGTCTGTGCCTGTTCTCCATCCCGAGCCACGCACATCACAGTGTCATCCCCTGCGATGCTGCCCAGGATCTCTTTCCATTTCAGTGCATCCAGTGCTGCCGCCACCCCCATCGCCATGCCCGGAACCGTCCGGATCACGATCATATTCTGACCTACGTCGATCGATGTGAGTGCATCGTGGAGCACTCTTGTATATTTGTCGCCCAGTTCCGCGGAAGAACCTGAGAGGATCGCATAATGCGATTTCCCGTCTTTTCCTGCGACCTTTGTCATCTTGAGTGCACGGATATCTCTGGAAACGGTAGCCTGAGTTACTTTGAACCCGGCTTCATTGAGCCGTGCTGCCAGTTCCTCCTGTGTGTCTATATCGTACTGACGGATCAGTTCTATTATTTTTTCATGTCTTGCTACCTTCACATCCAACCTCCATTACACTTAACTGTCGCGCATTTTCTGGCGAAGTACTTCAACAAAACTTAAATGATTTAACTTGAGTATTTTTGTGCTTACAGCTGCTTTCTCTATCACGATCCTGTCTCCCGTTACCATCGGGATCACTGTATCTCCGTCAAAAGAAGCCACACCGTATTCCTGAACCTGTCGCCTGCCCTCACCGATCTCCACCGTGATCACATCTTCCGCCGGAAAGATAATACTTCTTGTATTCAGCGTATGTGGCGCGATCGGAGTCATCAGTGTCATGGAACCATTCGGTGCCACGATAGGGCCTCCACAGGAAAGGCTGTATCCTGTCGACCCTGTCGGTGTCGAAATGATGATACCATCCGCATTATAGGAATTCAGGTACACATCATTGACATAGTTCTTGAAGCGGACAACTCGAAGATGTCCGTCCCTGCCGATCACGATGTCATTGAGAGCCACATCCCTGCCTATGATCTTACCATCTCTCCAGACAGTTCCCGTAAGCATCATTCTCTCCTCGATCTCGTAATTGTCCTCCATCAGCTTGTCAAGTGCACTGTAAACAGACTGTTTGTCCACTTCTGCAAGAAATCCCAGTGTTCCAAGGTTGACACCAAGCATCGGGATCTCTCTGTGTACAACATCTCTCGCCGCCTGAAGAAGTGTACCGTCACCGCCGAGAACAAGGATACATTCTGTATCCTCCGGTATCAGTGCAGGATTGGTGTAATGATACGCACCTTCCTGCTTGCGCTCCGCCTGCTGTACCATGCATTTCCTGCCATTTGCCTTCAGATATTCTACGATCTGACCTGTGAATTCAAGGTCTTTGTCCTTGTCACTGTTGGTAATGATATAAAATTTATCCATCCCTCAATTCTGCCTTCCCCGGTCATCAGTCGAGCTGACCGTGCGCTTCCTGCACCACCGCCTCCGGTGATACTTCCAGTGCGGATTCGCAGATCGTGCCTTCCGGTCTTTTCCTGAGATGAAGCAGATATTCGATATTTCCCTCTGGTCCCTTGATCGGAGAGAAAGAAAGATGCTGCGGCTCCAGCGCGATCGACATCGCATAAGCCATGACTTTCTCAATGACCTCGAGATGGACTGCCGGATCACGGACTACGCCCTTCTTGCCGACCTTTTCCCTGCCGGCTTCGAACTGCGGTTTGATCAGACAGACGATCTCTCCATCCTCTGTCAGAAGATTTCTTACCGGAAGCAGGACCTTGGTCAGAGAAATAAAGGAAACATCGATGGAAGAAAACTGCGGTGCTTCCTGAATATCCTCCGGAACCACATAACGGATGTTTGTTTTTTCCATGCAGACAACTCTCGGGTCGTTGCGCAGACCCCAGTCAAGCTGGCCATAGCCTACATCGATAGAATATACCTTGACTGCCCCGTTCTGAAGCATGCAGTCGGTAAAACCACCCGTGGAAGCCCCTACGTCCATGCTGACCTTGCCTTCCAGAGAAACGCCGAAATTATTCATGGCTTTCTCAAGTTTCAGGCCGCCGCGGCTTACATATGGAAGTGTGTTTCCGCGCACTTCAATCTTTACTGTTTCCTGGAACATGGTTCCTGCTTTGTCTTCTTTCTGTCCGTTTACATATACATCGCCGGACATGATATATGCTTTTGCTTTTTCTCTGGAAGGTGCAAGTGCACGCTCAACCATCAAAAGATCCAGTCTTTTTTTCATTGCTGCTCCTCATATTCCTCTATTGCATCGAGAATGTCCGGTGCTGACAGACCGATCTTTGCCCGCAGGCTTCCGACTTCTCCATGCTCTACAAAACGGTTCCAGATCGCGATCGGAAGAACACGTACTTCCGGATGACAGGCTTCCATATAGGCTGCCACATGTTCGCCGAATCCGCCGTTTTTGACATTTTCTTCTACTGTTACGATTAATTTGTGATCTCTGGAAAGTTCATCCAGAAGCGCAGTATCCAGTGGTTTGACAAATCTTGCATTGACAAACGTCGGCCTTCTGCCACGCTCCTTAAGTTCACGACAGACCTGTTCACAGATCTCAGTCATGCTTCCTACGGAAATGACTGCCAAATCTTCGCCTCTGTACAGGACTTCACTTCTGCCATACTGGATCGGGCTTTCGAATTCTTCAAGTCCCAGATATGCGCCGCCTCTCGGGTAGCGGATCGCAACCGGTCCACTGGCGCAGACTGCAAACTCCAGCATTTTCCTGAGTTCCCATGCATTCTTTGGTGCCATCACGGTCATGTTTGGCATCATCGTGAGATAAGAAAGGTCGAAACATCCCTGATGTGTCTCTCCGTCCGCACCGACAAGACCCGCGCGGTCAATGGCAAAGATCACATGAAGATTCTGCATACAGACATCATGCATCATCTGATCCACTGCTCTCTGCAGGAAGGAAGAATAGATCGCCACAACCGGAATCATCCCGCCAAGTGCCAGTCCTGCTGCAAAAGAAACAGCATGCTCCTCTGCGATTCCCACATCAAACAGTCTGTCAGGATATTTCTTCTCAAATCTGACAAGTCCGGTTCCTTCTTTCATGGCTGCAGTGATGCCGACCAGTCTGTCATGTTCTTCACCGAGATTCACCATCGCATCCGCAAAAACATCCGTATAGGTCGGTCCTTTTTTCTGCGATAATGCTTTCCCTGTTTTGATGTCAAACGGTCCTGTTCCATGGAACTGGTCCGGATGCTTCCGTGCCGGTTCGTATCCTCTGCCCTTCTCTGTCAGGACATGAACGATCACTGGTCCCTCAACTCTCTTCGCCTCATTAAAAAGGCGCATCATCTGGCGCATATCGTGTCCGTCCACCGGTCCCAGATATGTGATCCCCATGTTTTCAAAAAGCATTCCCGGGATGATGAGCTGCTTGATGCTGCTCTTGGTCTTGCGCATCGTATCTACCAGTGCAGTTCCGACACGTGGTATCTTCTTGAGATTTTTGGTCACATTGATCTTCATTCCCGTGTAGGATTCCGCTGTCCGGAGTGCACTTAAGTAGGAAGACATCCCGCCTACGTTCTTGGAAATGGACATATTGTTGTCATTCAGGACAATAATGAAATTTGTCTTAAGTTCCGCGGCATTATTTAGTGCCTCATATGCCATTCCGCCAGTAAGCGCACCATCTCCGATCACTGAGACCACACGGTAATTCTGTCCCAGAAGATCCCTTGCCCGCACATATCCCAGACCTGCTGAGATAGAGTTCGAACTGTGTCCTGCATCAAATGCATCACAGTCACTCTCGCTTCGCTTGGGAAAACCACTCATGCCGCCTTCCTTGCGAAGTTTCTTAAAACCCTCTTTCCTTCCGGTAAGGATCTTGTGGGTATATGCCTGATGGCCTACATCCCAGACGATCTTATCCTGCGGAAGTTCCAGTACATTATGGAGTGCCAGTGTCAGTTCCACTGCCCCCAGATTGGATGCCAGATGACCTCCTGTCTGGCTTACAGATTCGATCAGAAACTGACGGATCTCCTCTGCAAGCTGTGGAAAATCTGCTAAAGCTATTTTGTGTATATCATTTGGCTTATTGATCTTTTCCAACATCCTTTGTATCCCTCTTTCATTTTCTGCGGCTTGCCATCTCCATAACAAGTGCCGTCAGAAATTTATTTTTGCTGCTTAACCCTTCCAGAACAGCCTCTGCCTGTTCTGAAAGTTTCTGAACCTGTTCGGATGCCTTCTCCACACCAAACAGTGTCACATACGTGACTTTATTATTTTTCTCGTCGCTGTGGACCGGTTTGCCAAGCTCCTGGCTGGTGCTTGTCACATCCAGAATGTCATCCTGGATCTGGAATGCCAGTCCGATAGCAGAAGCTGCCTTCTCAATCTGTGCTGTCTGTTCTTCATCCGCTCCGCCAAGGATGGCACCTACCATCATGGAAGCCTCGATCAGTGCAGAAGTCTTGTGCTCGTAGATATAATCCAGCATCTCTCTGGATATCTCCTTGCCGTCGTTCTCGACATCCACGCTCTGTCCTCCGAGCATTCCATAAAGCCCTGTCTTATCTGACATGATCTTCAGTGCACGGATCACTCTGTCCTTATCGGAAGTCAGATCAAATGCACCGAGCATTGTCTCATATGCATAATTAAGCAGGCTGACACCGCTTAAGACTCCCATTGCTTCTCCGTAAACTTTGTGGGTAGTCAGGCGTCCTCTCCTGTAATCATCATTGTCGATCGCCGGGAGATCATCGTGGATCAGGGAATGTGTATGGATCATCTCAATCCCTGCCATAAAAGGCTCTGCAACACGCTCATCCTCGCCAAACATCCGGAATGTTTCCAGAAGAAGGATCGGTCTCAGGCGCTTGCCGCCGGCACACATGCTGTAATTCATCGCCTCTGCCATTGTCCTGGCAAAGCCGGCTTCCTCCGGCAGATATCTGCGGATGATTTCCTCTGCATGTGCTGTTCTTATCTGCAATTCTTCTTTAAAATTCTCGTAATGTTCCATCCTCATCCATCTGGAGCATCTTCTTCTCTACTGTGTCCAGCCTGCCGCTGCAGTATTTGAGCAGCTCCATTCCTTCTTTATAAAAACGAAAAGAATCCTCCAGGGACGTTTCACTGTCCTCCAGCTTCGCAGCAAGAGTATCCAGTTCCTGAAAGACCTCTTCTATTGTCTTTGATTCTGTTATTTCTGCCATGTTTCCCTCCTGCTGTCCGAAACTTCCGCCTGGATCACACCGTCTGTCACAGAAATTTCGACTCTGTCCCCGGGCTTGACCTGTGAAACAGAAGTGATCCCTCTGCCATCAGTATCTGCAACAAAAGAATATCCCTGATTCAGCTTCGCAAGTGGTGACAGTCCCTGGTAGCGTTCCAGATAGATTCCCAGACGATGACGGTACTGCTGGAGTTTATTATCCATTGCCCTTCGCAGTGTATCCTCAAAATCCACAAGAGCCTGCCGCCGGTCTCTGAGACGGCTTTCCGGGCTTAAATATTTAAACCGCATCTGATACTGCCCAAGCCGTACTCTCTGAAACTCGATTTTCTCCCTCATGTCACGCTGGAAACGCTCCTGATAACTGGAAAGTGTATACATCACCTGCGCCATATCATCCACTGCAAGCTCTGCCGCTGCTGACGGTGTCGGCGCACGGAGATCTGCCACAAAGTCAGCGATCGTAAAATCCACTTCATGTCCAACCGCTGATATGATCGGTGTACGGCACTCAAAGATTGCTCTGGCAACCTTCTCCTCATTGAACGCCCACAAATCCTCGATCGAACCGCCGCCACGTCCTACGATGATCGTATCTACGCCGGCCTCGTCAAGCATGCGGATGCCTTTCACAATGCTGTCTGCTGCACCGTCACCCTGTACCATTGCCGGATAAAGGATGATCTGCAGATACGGATTTCTCCGCAGGGAAATATTCCGGATATCCTGCACAGCCGCGCCGGTAGGTGCAGTCACCACTCCCAGTCTGCGGATAAACCGTGGGATCGGCTGCTTATACTCCGGTGCAAACATTCCCATTTCTTCCAGTTCTGCCTTCAGTGCAAGGAATCTCTCATAAAGTGCTCCTGCGCCCTCCAGAGTGATCTCCTTCGCATACATCTGATAGCGGCCGTCTCTCTCATAGACATCCACAGCGCCGCCGACTACAACACGATCTCCGTCCTTCATACGGAAAGCAAGTCCGCGTCTCTGTCCCGCAAACATGACACAGGAAAGCACCCCTGTCTCATCCTTGAGCGAAAAATAGATATGTCCGCTGGTATGATATTTGCAGTTGGATACTTCACCCTTGACGTATACTTTTCTTAAAACATAGTCCTGTGTGAACATGTTCTTGACGTAACGGTTGACCTGTCCTACGGAATAAACTGTTTTCATTTAATTAATTATCAGAGTTTTCTTCTGGCTCTGCCTTTGTTTCGGATTTCGGTGCATCTTTCTTGGATGAACGGATAATGATCTTGGCCTGATGGGTCGGACGGCGTCTCTTCGGTGCTTCACCGGAGTCCTTCTTACCGCTGGCGATCTTGCCGAGGATCCCGTTTACGAAAGAACCGGAATCGTCTCCACCAAACATCTTGGCAAGTTCTACTGCCTCGTTGATCGCAACGCCAACCGGAACGTCCTCATCAAATTTCATCTCATATACTGCCAGACGGAGTGCTGTCAGGTCGACTCTGCTCATACGGCTTGTCTTCCATCCACGGCTGTAGTCGTTGAGGATCTGGTCGATCTCGTCAAGCTTCTCCAGGATCTTCTGATACTTCGCCTGCATTGCCTCCTGGTCCTTCTCTTCCAGCTCTCCAAGTGTCTCAAAATACATGGACACCTGATCTGACATTTCATCTTCTGAATTAAACTGTGTCATGAACAGCAGTTTAAAAATATGTTCTCTCTGCTCGCTTCTTCGCATGTTTCCTCCTAAACCAATATCCCCCTCCGGGACTTTTATAAAGAAAAAAGGAAAGAGTTTACTTTCCTTTTCCGTTTTCCATATCAACGCCTGCGATGCGGATATTTACATCTGCCACTTCCAGGCCTGTCATGTTTTCAATGGACGATTTGACCTTGTCCTGAACCTTCTTGCTTACTTCAAGAATATTCTTGCCGAACTCGATATTCAGTGTCAGGTCAACAGTAACAACGCCCTCAAGGACGGTTACCTTAACTCCTTTGGAAAGGTTCTTCACTCCAAGCTTGCTTACCAGCTCGTTTGTAATATTTCCTCCCATGGATGCAACGCCGTCAACTTCGGTTGCTGCCAGTCCTGCGATGACTGTTACTACTTCATCTGCGATCTTGACTTCACCGATTCCTCCTACATCCTGTAATTTATAGGTTGTTCTCTTTTCTGCCATATCTAATACCTCCTGCGGGCTCCGACTCATAGCTGCAAGAAATCCTCTCACAGCTATCAAATTCTAATTTTGCATAGGTTTAGTATATCAAATTTGTCCGCAAATTAAAAGCGTTTATTTACTGAATTCTGTCAGTACGAGATTCGGATTTCGGTCTTCTGTCATGCCGACGCTCCATGCATTGACGAACAGGAGAAGCGGGTTGCCCTTGAGGTCTGTAACCTTCTTCATATCAGAAGTTCCTGTGATCTTGGCCACATCGACTTCTTCTTTGTTTGCGATCCAGCGGATATGCTCATATGGAAGGTTTTCCAGACGGATCTCGACATTATATTCGTTTTCCAGACGGTATTTGAGGACATCAAACTGCAGGACACCGACAACGCCTACGATGATCTCTTCCATACCGGTGTTGAATTCCTGGAAGATCTGGATCGCACCTTCCTGCGCGATCTGGTTGATACCCTTGACGAACTGCTTACGCTTCATGGTATCAAGCTGGCGCACACGTGCAAAATGCTCCGGTGCGAAAGTCGGGATTCCCTCAAATGCAAACTTGCGTCCCGGCGCACAGATCGTATCACCAATGGAAAAAATACCCGGGTCAAAGACTCCGATGATATCTCCGGCATATGCCTCATCTACCACATGACGGGATTCTGCCATCATCTGCTGAGGCTGGAGAAGACGCATCTTCTTGTCTCCCTGTACATGATAGACTTCCTGGGATGCATCGAATTTACCGGAGCAGATACGCATGAATGCGATCCTGTCTCGATGTGCCTTGTTCATGTTTGCCTGGATCTTGAATACGAATGCGGAGAAATCATCAGACATCGGATCGATCTCGCCCTCATCGGATACTCGCGGAAGTGGAGAGGTTGTCATCTTGAGGAAGTGCTCAAGGAAAGTCTCCACACCGAAGTTTGTAAGCGCTGAACCGAAGAATACCGGTGTCATATTTCCCTTGCTTACCTGTTCCTGGTCAAATTCCACACTTGCTCCGTCCAAAAGCTCGATCTCATCCATGAGCTGTTCCTTCTGATCCGGATCTACGATGTCGTCAAGTCTTGCATCGTCAATATTGATTTCTTCGATCACACCTTCCTTGGTTCCCTTCTGTGTGTCAGAGAAGGTCAGGACTTTGTGTGTATTTCTGTCATAAACTCCACGGAATTTCTTACCGGAACCGATCGGCCAGTTGATCGGGCAGGTTGCGATCCCGAGTTCCTTTTCTATTTCATCCAGAAGATCAAACGTATCATTTGCATCTCTGTCCATCTTGTTGATAAAAGTAAAGATCGGAATGTGTCTCATGACGCAGACCTTGAACAGCTTTCTTGTCTGTGCCTCGACACCCTTGCTTCCGTCGATGACCATGACTGCGGAATCCGCTGCCATCAGAGTACGGTAGGTATCCTCTGAGAAATCCTGATGTCCCGGTGTATCCAGAATATTGATACAATATCCATCATAATGAAACTGTAATACGGAAGAGGTTACGGAAATACCTCTCTCTTTCTCTATTTCCATCCAGTCAGATACTGCATGGCGGGCAGTTGCCTTACCTTTAACACTACCTGCCAGGTTGATTGCACCTCCATACAGCAGAAATTTCTCTGTCAGGGTTGTCTTACCGGCATCCGGGTGAGAGATAATGGCAAAAGTTCTTCTTTTTTCTATTTCGTTCGCGTACTTCGACACGTTTGTCCTCCTGTCTGTTATCCTAATTCCAATTTCTATACAACTTTTTATTTTATTATAGACTATGCCGGACTGTCAAGAAATTTCCTTATATAAAGGATATAAAGTTATAATTGAAAAGCAAATCTTTTCTCTGTATAATAGAGGCATATTTTTTGAATACGTGCCAGGAGGAAATTTTATGAATCTCGCAGAAATAGAAACTTTTTTGACTATCGTAAACACCAAGAGTATTACCCGCACCGCTGATCTTTTATTTCTGTCCCAGCCAACTGTCAGCCATCGTCTGAATTCCCTTGAGAATGAACTGGGATTTCCTCTTGTCATCCGAAACAAAGGACATAAGCAGGTCGAACTCACACCCAAAGGAATGGATTTTGTCGTCCTCGCCGAACGGTGGATGTCCCTGTGGAAAGAAACACTCACACTTCAGCACAACCAGGAACGGATGCTTCTGACAATCGGCTGCACGGACAGCCTGAACATCGCCGTATTTGCTCCGCTGTATGATGAGATCCTTCAGTCATATTCTCATCTGGATCTGGATATTGAATCTCATCACTCCAATGAACTGTACGATCTGCTCAGTGAGCACAAATTTGATATCGGTTTTGTCTATCAGCATCTTCATTACAAAAACATCATCGCAGAGCAGATCTTTGAAGAAAAACTTTATCTGGTGCAGTCCGAACATCCGGTGATCCCGCGGGCGCAGGTACATACGGATGAGCTGGATTCCTCCATGGAACTGTTTCTGAGCTGGGATGACAATTTCCAGATCTGGCATGACCGCTGGCTTTCTTCTGTTACGAGACCTCATATCTCAGCAGACACGATCACTCTGCTTGACCGCCTGTGGAAAAAGGACGAAAACTGGATGATCGCACCGGAATCTGTCATTCAGGAGCTTTCGCATTACCGTTCTCTGTATGTCAGCGAACTGGTCAACACCCCGCCAAACCGCGTCTGCTACAAAATCCGGCATCGTTATCCCAAGATTTCCAACAAGCTCGCTGTTGAATATTTTGAGCACGAGCTGGAACGTTTTCTTGAAAAACGGCATCTCCATATCCCAGTCGGCGTTGTATGGCATTCTTAATGCTTTTTATGTCAAAACAGAGAGGAAGCTCCCCTCTGTTTTGATCTGTGTCATTTCTTAATCATAGATACCGTCTGTCTGGATCACCTGATCGGTGGAAGTTTCCTGGTCTTCGTATGTAGTATCTGCTTCGTCCGTGCTGTCATAGGCCGCGGTCTCGTCAGCATTTTCTTCCATCGAACTGCTTTCTTCCCCTGTATCCTCTGTCTGGTCAAGCGGCGTAATCACGATATTTTCTGCAGCGATCCCTGTCTTTCTCTTGATGATATCCTCGATCTGTGCTCTTTTTGCATCTTCGAGGTCTGCTTCCGGCACAACTACGTCTGCAGTCTCTCCGGTAAGATTTACTACCGCATTCTCGAATCCTTTGGCTTCAAGAAGCATTTCTGCTGCAGCTTCTTTTTCGGATACTTCTGTCATCTCTACCATGGTGTTGATCGCGGTCTGTTTCTGGTCATCTGAGATATCCACGTTGTTGATGATCTCCTGCAGGTCAGCCTTGCTCTGGGAGCGTACCTGTTCACGGGAAAGTTTCGCCTGTGCTGCAAATCCGGACGCACCTGTCAGCACCGCCTCGCCCGGCGTTGTCGTGTCTTCTTCTGTATCGCTCGGACTGCTCTGGCTGTTTTCTTCCAGAAGTGCGCTTTCATCGGTAATGTCATAATCCACCTGATCCAGAATGCTTGCACTGTCCGTGCTCGCTTCTTTGTCCTTGAATCCCAGATCCACGTCTGCAAAATTCAGGTATCCCGCCACTGCGATCAGGATTGCCAGCGAAGTGATGATGACCTGATTTCTTTTTACGATTTTTTTCACTTTACTCTCCTCATTTCATTTTCATTATTTTTATTTTATGGGCTTCGATCTGAAATAATGCCATTACCGCCTGCTGAATTTTCTGCACGACCACCGGATCAGAGGCTCCCTCTGCCGCGATCAGCACTCCTCTGACTTCTGTTTCACCGAAACGATAGATTCCCTGCTGTTCCTCCGTCATCAACATCACTTTGACTTCACCGACTCCTTCTACATTCTCCAGAATGTTCTGAAGCCTGCGTTCCAGGGAGGACTGGATTTCCTCTGTGTTCTGTGTACTGTCATCCGTCAGGATCGTCTGCTTTGGTGTACTGTTCTTTTTGGATACCGGAAGTGCGATCACCGACAGAAGAAGTCCCAGAAGCAGGATCACGATCCACTGCTGTTTCGTCATTCCCTTCTGCAAAAATTCTGATATTCTGCTCTTCGATCCCGAAGCTCTGCCGGAGTTCATCCAAAATCCTCCTTTCCTGTTCACCGCTTATACTCTGTGCGATCCGCAGCACCACCGATATCGTCTCTCCTTCTATATCTACGACAGTCTCCTGCACTTTTATTCCTGCATCTTCACATTTCTTTGTGATCTGTTCAGAAAGTTCCTGCCGGAAACCTTTTCGGATATAAAAGCCCTGGAGATCCTGTGTTTCTTTTTGTTCCAGATTCTGAACCTCTTCACTGTAATGCTGCGAAAAATCCCCGATCATCTCCCGGCTTCCCCGCAGGAACGAAAAAAGCGGCGTACACAGCATATAGATCAGCAGAAGTCCCATAAAAGACCGGATGTATCTCTCATATTTTTTGTCCGGCATCAGCTGGAGAACTGCGGTAAACAGAATATAAAACGTTGCCAGGATCCTGATCCACTGATAGATTTCTGCCTTCATCTGCCCCTCCTAACTCTGGATCCCCGCCATCAGGACAAGGAATGCCAGCATGCACAATACTTCTGCAGTAAAAAGGATCCGAAGGAGCAGGGCACATCCTTCCCCCATTGTACCTAATGCGCTGACCATCCTTTTGTCCGAAATTGGCTGCGATACTGCCGCAAGGAATCGGTACAGAAGCGACAAAATCCCATAATGCAGCATCGGCCCGGCTCCCGCCAGGACAAATATCACAAGGATCACGACACCAAGGCAGTTGCGGATCAGGACTGCACTTGTCACGACCAGTTCTGTGACCATGTTCACGGCATTCCCCACACCGGGAAGCGCGCCTGCCGCCCGCCCGAGAAGTCCGCGTTTCAGATTATCCATGACCGGTGCGACCAGGTTTCGGATGATCTGTAAGCCCACCACTGCCGCGAGGAGTGTTTTGAGTCCCCAGGAGATCGCTGTGTTCAGAAATTCTGCCATTTTTCCAAGCATTTCTTCTTTGGACAGAGAATTTACAAGCTGCAGAAGGATGTACAGGCTGGATGCCGGCAGGATGACTGTCACGAGGAGCCACTGGATCAGCCACACCAGAATCAGGACACCCTCATAAAAAACGGCCGCCGATGCCGCGCCGGAAGAAGCACAGACCGTCATATAAAACGCCGGTGCCAGCCCTTTCATGACCGCGGTCATCCAGCCGATCGTCTTTTCCAGCGACTGGCTCATCCCGGAAAAAGAATCCGTCAGCAGCGTAAAAACCAGCAGATAGACGACAAAAAAACTGATATTTCCAATCTGTTCATTTTCGAACACATCTGCAAAGCTGGAAAAAACTGCCGCAAACAGGATCAGAAGCAGCAGTTTTGCAAACAGCCCTTTTTCCTGATCCAGACGGTAAAAGAAAAAACGGTACACCACTTCCTGTACCGCTTCTTTTGAAAATGCCTGTTCGCCTTTTGTCAGCCTGATGAGGGCTTCTTTCACAGAAAAACTGTCTTCCCCGAGAAGCTCATCCAGCATGTTCTGTACATCTGTCAGTTCGATTTCGCTTAGAAGTTCCTGCGCGATCTCTGTGCTGCTTGGGTCAGATTTGTCCAAACCAGATATCTCCTCTGACTGGTTTTCTGTAATTTCCTTCTGGTTCTGGTTTCCTGTGCTGCTTCCATAAACTTCTGTCCCATACACTCCCAGCATCATTGTCAGACAGACCATAGTTACCAGAACAGCACACCCGCCCCGTCTTTTCATGTCATAAACTCCTGTATCGTTTCCAGCAGCGCCAGAAGGATCGGAACGCTCTGCACCAGTACTGACAGCCGGCAGAACAGTTCGATCTGTGCCGCTGTCGCCTGATGTCCCGCATCCTTGCAGATCCCCGCCGAAAACTGTCCGATATAGGTGATCCCGATCATTTTGGCCAGAGTCGTGAGATATTCCTGTTCCACAGGAAGACTGTCCTTGAGCTTCTGCAGAGTCCCAAACAGATATTCCAGCTTTCCTACAGCAAGTCCCAGGATCATGATCCCGATCCCCATTGTGATAAAAGCCGTATATTCCGGCCGGGTTTCTTTCAGAAAAAAGCAGAGTATGACACCGCAGATCCCAAGAAGAGAAATTTTTATAATATCCATCTTTCCTCCTGCTCACAGAACAAACAGTTTCTGAATATCCACAAACAATTCATAAATATACGGTACGATCCAGAATAACACGATAAGAAGACCGGCGAGGCTCACAAGGAATGCCTGTTCATCCCTCCCGCTGTGTTTCAGGACCTGAGAGAGGATGGAAACCAGGATCCCGACCGCCGCTATTTTGAAAATAATGGTGACTTCCACGCTCTCCTCCTTCCCCTCTTACCAAAACAACACAGCAAGCAAAATGCCTCCCAGGATTCCTAAGGTCTGGCAGATCTTTTTCTGCTCCGGAAGCTTTTCCCGAAGCTGATTCCGTCGCACTTCCAGATTATTTTCCAGAAATTCTATCTGGCGGATCTGCATTTCTTTATCCAGATATCCAAGCCTGCATCCAAGGCTTCTAAGGACTTCAACCTCTTCTCTCCTGTCCCGGCTTCTTCCGCCGAGCTCTTTTTCTCCACAGATACACATGATTTCTTCCAGTGTCTGTCCATCTGCTTTTTCCATTACTTCTGCGGCTTCTCTTAAAATATGTCCGAAAGGATCCCGGATTTTATCTGCGATTTCCCGAAATGCATCCGGAAGTGTACTGTTCGCACAGCGGATTTCTCCCTTCAGCAGAAGAAGAAGCTGGAGCAGGCTTTCCAGATTTTTCTGACTTCGTGTGAGTTCCAGGCTTCTGGCATACCCGATCCCTGCACCGCCGATGATCAAAAAGAACATGCCCGCCAGCTTCAGCATTGTTTTCCTTTTGCATCATAAATTCCTTTTATACGCCCGGTCTGTTTTTGATCTGCAAGTACAATATATTTTTCAAATATCTCCATTTTTTTTAACTTCTGAAAAAATGGCTGATTCAAGATATCTTCCACCGAATTTCCATGCGCAGTCGCAATCAGTCTGCACCCGCAGTGAATCACACTTTCGACCGCCCGGAAATCTTCTTCCTTGCCAAGTTCGTCCACCGCCACCACATCCGGTGACATGGAACGCACCAGCATCTGCATTCCTTCTGCCTTCGGGCAGGCATCAAGAATGTCAGTCCTCATGCCAAGGTCATTCTGTGGCACACCCTGCCAGCTTCCGGCAAGTTCACTCCTCTCATCCACCACACCGACTGTCACCCCGGGAATGCCCTCTCTCCCATTACTGAGCTGCCGGATCACATCCCGCAGAAGTGTTGTCTTGCCACACCGCGGCGGCGAGACGATCAGTGTATGGGAAATATGATCCCGGCTTTGAATATACGGCATCACCACATCCGCACACCCGGGAAGCTGATGTGCTAACCGGACATTGATACAGGAAATATATTTCATCCCACGGATCCTGTCACCATTCAGAAGCACTTTGCCGGTAACACCAACTCTGTGCCCGCCCTGTACGCTTATGTATCCCTGCCTGATCTCATCCTCATACGCATACAGCGAATATCCACAGACATATTCCAATGTTTCTTTAAGATCCTGCCGTGTCACAAAATACGGCTCGCCTCTTTTTATCTGCAAAAAACGTTCGCCCCCTGCATATACAAGAAACAGGGGACGTCCCACCCGAAGCCTGATCTCATAAAGCTTCTCATAATCCGGTCTGGCCTCAATGAGAAGTTTGCGGATATTTCCTGCAAACAGATTCTGAATATTTTCCCCGTTGATCGTTCTCACCTCTTTACACTTAATATATGTGGACAATCTGTTTTTAGTACCGGAAGCAGGCACAAAAAATCCCTGCATACAAAAATCATGTTGTTTGTATGCAGGGTCTCTCTGTCTGATGATATTCTGTTTATGGAAGCTGGATCTCCTCATGTACCCAGCGAAGCTCCAGGGGATCTCTTGACCAGACAGCTCCACTGTATCCTTCCTCCAGTTCCAGCATCAGGTAAGAACCTTTGTCCAGAGAAATCTTGCGAAGATCTTTGGAAAGGCCCTCTCCCGTCCATTTGATGTAAGCCTCTCTCAGCACCCACTGGGCAAAAAAGGCTTTCTCCATCTGGTCGCTCTCAAGAATCTCACGTACCATGTCTGCCGGGACCATCCTGGTCAGCATTCGCTCGTAGTTGACTTTCTTGTGTTCCTGTACATCAATACCGACTTCTTCTCCCGCGATGATGCACATCACATACTTGCCGGAATGGCTGATGTTGTAGTGGATCTTTGGCTGCAGGGTCAGGAATGGCTTGCCGTGTTCTCCCGTCGCCCGCGGCTCAAATGCAAGTTTCAGGCCATATTCCTTATAAAGTCCTGTCGCAAGTAGTTTCTCTCCGATCATATGCTCCATATTCTTGTGGAGATATTTCGCTGGGACCTCTGTAAAATAAATCACTGCCTTCATATGTGTACCTCCTCCAGGAAGCGGGAAGGCTCCCGTTTCTTCTCATGCTGCTGTCTCACGTAACACAGATCAAGTTCCTTCCTGGCACGGGTCATCCCTACATAAAAAAGCCTCCGCTCTTCTTCGATCGCTGGTTCCAGGACTGCTTTCTTGTACGGCATGCTTCCCTCATTTACATTCAGGATATATACCTTGTCATATTCCAGTCCTTTGACGCCATGGAGCGTTGATATCAGGACACCCTCTCTCTCCTGCTCCTGTTTCTTCGCCTGTTCTTCCAGTTTCCTGGTGTAATCTTCTATGTAGTCTTCCCAATCTCCAAGGCTGTCCATCCCCTTCATGCTGTCGGTCAGCCGATCCAGGATCTCACTTAATTCTTCTGGTTTTATTTTACGATATTCCGCGTATTCCCGCAAGTATTCTTCGTATCCCATGCCCTTTCGGATGAAATTTATTGCCGCAAAAGGTGTCAGGCCTTTCAGGATACGCAGATGCGTTTCAAGTGTTGTCAGCCGGTCGCACATCCAGTCCTTATCCTTGTAAAAATCCTTAAGCTGGTCGAAGGAGATCACAGGGGAAAGTGATACCGCATCTCTGGCTATATAACGGTTCGGGCGGTTCATAAATTCAACGAAATTCTTCCGGCTCTCATCACCAGCCGCAAACCTCAGATATGCCAGAATGTTCCGGCAGATCCAGTGGTGGAACAGGTTCGGAAGTTTTTCTTTCATGTTAAATGGAACCTGGCGTTCCATCAGAGCACCGACCAGACCTTCTGCCTCCTGGTTCGTGCGGAGAAGGATCACTGTATCTTCCAGCTTGTCGCCCTGCTCCAGACGCGCCCGGAGTTCTGATACAACCTCGAGATATTCTTCTCTCGGATTCTCAAATTCTCGGATCTTTACCGGAGCACCTTCCGGATTGGGAGTCTGCAGATGCTTCTGGAATCTTTTCTTGTTCGTTCCGATCACCTGCATTGCAGAAGAAAGGATCCGCTTGCTGCATCGGTAATTCACATCCAGTGTCACCGTTTCTGCCTCTGGATAATCTTTTGTGAAATTCAGCATGATCTCCGGTCTTGCTCCACGGAAATGATAGATAGACTGATCATCATCCCCCACGATAAACAGATTATCCTGCGGTTTCGCAAGAAGCTTTACGATATCATACTGAAGCTGGTTGATATCTTGGAACTCATCGACCAGGATATACTGAAATTTATTCTGCCACGCCGCCAGAATATCCTTACGCTTATCAAAAAGTTCATAACAGTAAAGGATCATATCATCAAAATCCAATTTTCTTCTCGCCTGACAGGTTTTGACATATTCCCGGTAGATCTGACGGAAAACCTCATCCGGACAGCACGAGGAATAATAATATTCCAGTGAGATCCTGTTTCCCTTGACAACACTGATTTCCTTGGCAACTTCTTCCGAAAAATCGCCTTCCTCAGCCAGTTCGCCGCCATGGTTCAGCGCAAGTTCCCGGAGGATTGCAGACTTCTCCTCCTCTGACAGGATATTTGCCGCTGTAAATCCATACGCCTGTTTGAGGATCCCATAAAAAACGCCATGGAAAGTCCCAAATGTGATCGGTGTATACTCCTGTCCGGTGAAATTCAGGAAGCGTTCTTTCATTTCCTTCGCCGCCGCCCTTGAAAAAGTCACGACAAGGATATTGGAAGGAGAAATCCCGCCCTCAGTTGTCATATATGCAGTTCTTTCTACAATTACGGAAGTTTTCCCCGAACCGGGGCCTGCCAGAACCATCATTGGTCCTGACAGGTGGGCGATTGCCCGTTGTTGAGATGGATTACGTTTCATATATCTGTAATCAGCTGAGTTTCTCGATAGCTGCTTTGACACGTTTCAGTGTTTCTTCTTTGCCGATGATCTCCATGATCTCAGTTGCTCCTGCCGGTGTCATCTGCTTGCCGGATACAGCGGTACGAAGCGGCCACATAACATAACCGTTCTTGTATCCCTTCTCCTTGACAAATGCACTTAAAGATGCGAACAGCGGATCATTGGTATAGTCCTCCTGAACTTCCAGAACCGGAAGGACTTCTTTGAGGACTGCCAGGGATGTCTCCTCGTTGGTCTTCATCTTCTTGTGGCAGTACATTGCACTGTCGTATTCCGGAACTTCCTCGAAGAAGTCGATCAGTGCCGGGATATCCGGGAATGTCTCGATTCTTGTCTGGACCATTCCTGCGATCTTGCGGAAGTTGTAGTCTCGTTTGAGGACCTGCTTCATGTATGGAAGCGCTTTCTCGTAAAATTCTTCCGGATCCATTTTTTTGATGTACTCGCCATTCATCCAGCGGAGTTTGGTAATATCAAAGACTGCCGGTGATTTGCTGATATGATGATAATCAAATGCCTTGACAAGTTCCGGAAGTGAGAAGATCTCCTGGTTATCCTGCGGACTCCATCCGAGCAGAGCTACGAAGTTTACGATCGCTTCTGTCACAAATCCCTGCTCCAGAAGATCCTCATAGGAGGAATGTCCGGAGCGCTTGGAAAGTTTCTGATGCTCCTCATTAGTGATCAGTGGACAGTGAACATATACCGGGATTTCCCATCCGAATGCTTCGTAGATACGGTTGTATTTCGGTGCGGAAGAAAGATACTCATTTCCTCTGACAACGTGAGTGATTCCCATCAGATGGTCATCTACAACGTTTGCAAAGTTGTAGGTCGGGTATCCGTCAGACTTGATCAGGATCAGGTCTTCCATTTCTTCGTTGTTTACTGTGATGTCTCCGTAAATCACATCGTGGAAAGTAGTAGTTCCCTCTGTCGGCATATTGAAACGGATAACATGCGGTTCGCCTGCATCCAGACGTCTCTGTACTTCTTCTTTGGAAAGGTGCAGACATCTCTTGTCATAGATGGAGATCTCCTTGCCTGCAACTACACGTTTCATAGATTCCAGTTCCTCCGGACCGCAGAAGCAGTAGTAAGCATCACCCTGCTCAATAAGCTGCTGTGCATATTTGAGATAGATTCCGGATGCCTGTCTCTCACTCTGTACGTAAGGACCTACGCCGCCGTCCTTGTCCGGACCTTCGTCATGAAGAAGTCCTGTACCTGCCATGGTACGGTAGATGATGTCTACGGCTCCCTCTACATAACGCTCCTGGTCTGTATCCTCGATTCGAAGGATAAAATCTCCGTCTTCATGTTTTGCAATCAGGTATGCGTACAGTGCGGTACGCAGATTTCCTACATGCATCCTGCCTGTCGGGCTCGGTGCAAATCTGGTTCTGATCTTTGTCATTTTATTATTTCCTGCCTTTCAAAAATGTAAAACCCCTGAGACAATTATATGCCTCAGGGAGTGTTTTTGCAATTATGCCTCAATTCCTCTGCCTTTAAGATACTCGATCACGTCTCCCACTGTTTCCAGTTCTGTCAGTTCCTCAGCAGGTATCTCGATGTTGTACTCATCTTCCAGTGCCATAACCAGCTCGAACAGGTCAAGGGAATCTGCTCCAAGGTCATCCTTAAAAGAAGTATCTGCTGTGATCTCGTTTTCGTCGCAGTTTAACTGTTCTGCGAGCATTTTTTTCATTTCATCTAACATTGCTTTTCTCCTTTATCAAGTATGCTTTTTCACTACTTTGATGTGCAAAGTATATATTCTGGAAAACTATTTGTCAATAGATTTTCTGTTATTTTAGGCTCCCCTTTCGGGGTCTTTGAACTTAATCTGCCTGGACACGCTCAAGGCCAGTCCCATCTCTGCCATGAGGAACATGATCGAGGTACCTCCATAGCTGATAAACGGCAGTGTGACACCGGTATTTGGCATCAGATTTACTACGACTGCGATGTTCAGGATCACCTGCAGTGCAATATGTATAAAAATGCCGCTGACGATCAGCGATCCAAAAAGATCCGGTGCATTCTGCGCGATAAAAAACAGTCTGTAGAGAAGATATCCAAACAGGAGCAGAAGGATCACGCCTCCCACGATCCCCAGTTCCTCACATATGATAGAAAAGATCATATCGTTCTGCGCTTCCGGAACACTTCCGAGCTTCTGGATACTGTTTCCAAGGCCACGTCCCAGGAATCCGCCGGAACCGATCGCATAAAGAGCCTGTATGGTCTGATATGCCGCATCTCCCGTCGCATTCTCCGGATGGAGCCATGCTACGATTCGATTCAGACGGAAGTCATCTGTCTGCTGTACACTCTGGCCAATGATGAACACGCCAATAGCAATAACAGCAATCGCCACTGCCGCAATAATAAGAAAAATCCTCGTCTTTGGATGTGCTATAAAGATCATTCCCGCCGTGATGCAGAAAATAATGATAGCCGTACTTAAGTTATCCGTACACACATATGCCAGCAGTGCAAGGAAGGTTCCCATTGCTCCCAATATCATGCATGCCTTAAGAGAATTCATCTTCTTACCCATGTGAACGATCATATAGGAAAGACAGACGATCACAGCGATCTTGGCGATCTCTGCCGGCTGAAACTGGATCGGTCCGATCTTAAGCCATCTCCTCGCACCATTGGAAACTGTTCCAAGAGGGCTTCTTACCAGTATCATGGTGCCGGCTGCGACAGCATACAGGACACCTGTAAACTTCGCCAGGATATGATAATCAAACATGGATATAAACAGAGCACCCGCAATACATACAAAACTGATCGCTGTCTGCTTCTTAAAAAAGTACATATCATCATTGAATCTGATCGTCGATGTATAGGCACTCGTACTGTACAGCATGATCAGACCAAAACAGGTCAGAAGAATGATGGCTGCCACGAGACTGTAATCATAATAATCCGGCTTCTCTATCATTTTCGCTCTGATACTGTTTTTTGATCTATTTTTGTTTTTGGATTTTGGTTTATTCCTGGTCTTTTTCGAAACCTGCATGTTTTTCTGCTGTTTCGTTTTTTCCATTTTATCACCTTTCTGTTATTTCAACATTCTATTGTACAGTATAGCAGACTCCATTCTCCTCCGCAAGACAAAACAGGGGAATGGTTTCATGCCATTCCCCTGCTGAGTCTTACTTTTTATCAGTCGTTGTCGATTGCTTCTGTCTCGATGACAAACTTCACATTTCCATCCATCTTGTCAGATTTTCCTGCGTAGCTTGTGTATGCATTTTCGTCAGAACGAAGTGCATCCAGACGATCCAGAACATCCTGAAGATCATCGTTCACAACATCTGATATCTTCTGGATTCCTTCATCGTTGAATTCTTTTGTTCCGTCAGACAGTTTCTTTGCTCCTTTTGCAAGTGTATTGATTCCGCTCTTGACCTGTGCGCTTCCACTTACCAGAGTTCCTGTACCACTTGCGAGCTGCTGTGTACCACTTGCGAGCTGTCCTGCTCCGCTTGCAAGCTGGCTTGCTCCGCTGTTCAGTGTTCCACTGTTAGCAGAAAGTTTTTTGGCCCCGCTTGTCAGAGTGCCTGTTGCACTGTCGATCTTACTTGCTCCGCTCTGTACCTTTTTGCTTGCACTTGTAAGCTGATTTGCTCCACTTGTCAGAGTCTTGCCTGATTGCTGAAGCTGATCCACACCATCTGTGAGCTGCTTATTGGAAGACTGTAACTGAAGTGCACCTGCTTTTAACTGATCTGCGGATGTCTTTGCAGTCTCATATCCTGCCTGAAGCTGATCTGCTCCTGCAGAAAGTTCTTCCGCACCCTGATTGAGTTCATTTAACTGATCCTCATCCATAAGCTGGTTTACTTCTTCGGCAAGATCTGCTGTTCCCTGTTTTACAGCAGCAGAAGCTGTTGTAAGGGACATGCTGTTCTCAGAACCTTCTGTTCCATTTGTAATAAGCTGATCTGCTGTTCCTTCCAGAACTGCATTGTTGGATGTCAGATTCTTAAGTGCATCGTTGACTCCGTCAGCAAGCTGTTTTGCCTGAGCGAGCTGTGCGGATTCTGCATCTGTATCATCATCGTCCAATTCAGAAAGTCCGTCTTCGATCTGGTCAAGTCCGCTCTGAAGCTGTGCTGCGGCATCGCTCTGTCCACTCTGAGAACTGATCGCATCTGCTGCTGCCTGAACCTGTGCCGCCTGATCAGAAAGTCCGGATACCTGATCAGCATGTGCTTCCAGACTGTCCACACCACTCTGTGCTGTTGCAACACCACTGGAGATTGCACCGATCGCGCTCTGTACCACACTGTTTACAGCGGCTGCTGTTGCATCATCCATGGAGGAAGTGTCGATACTGCTGAGGATGTCGATTGCAGATTCTGCTCCTGCAAGGCCTCCTGCGATTGTTCCTGCATCACCCTGAAGGCTTGCTCCTGCTCCAGCTGCTGCGCTGACTGCGCTTGCTGCCTCGCTTACCTGTCCTGCTACGGAATCATCACTTCCTGCTTCCATAGACTCAGCTGCGGCAAGTGCTGTCTGAAGACCACTTGCGATCTGATCTGTTTTGGAAGTGTCCTCACTGTCTGACATGTTTCCAAGAAGATCTGCAAGCTGCTGTGCCACGTTCTGTGTGGATGCAACACCCTGTGTATAACTCTTAACGCTTCCTGCAAACTGTGAAGTTCCCTGTGCATAAGCTGTTACACTGTCTGTGTAAGTATTGATCTGTTCAACGGTATCAGAAAGCTCTCCAACCAGTGCTCCTGCTTTCTGCGCAAATGCACTGATTCCTGCTGCTGCCTTTTTGACACCTGCTGCGCTGGTTCCGACACCTTCTACCAGTTCACCGATTCCGTCAACATACTGGCTGATTCCGTTTCCAAGCTGTGTAGCTCCCTGCACATAAGCCTTTACACCGCTTCCAAGAGTATTGGTTCCGCTGACATAAGCTTTTGCTCCGGATGCAAGGGTATTCACACCTTTGTTGTATTCTGTAAGAGAACTGGTCAGTGTGCTGACACCTGTTGTATACTTGTTTACACCAGATGCAAGGCTGTCTGCTCCTGCTGTGTAAGAGGAAACACCACTCTTGAGTGATGCTGCACCGCTGTTCAGAGATGCTGCACCGCTGTTCAGTGTACTTACACCACTCTGCAGTGTTCCAATTCCATCATCCAGATCTTTGTATTTCGTATTCAGTGTATCTACTCCGTCAGAAAGTTCTTCTGCACCATCTACCAGTTTGGCAGCCGCATCCGTCAGGTCATCGATGGAATCCTTGAGATCATCCAGCCCGTCAATATCATCTGTATCAATGGAATCCAGAAGATCTGTCATTCCGAAAGTAAAGGTGGAGCTCATGCTGAAATCTGTCACATCTGCTTCCATTGTGAAGCCTTCCGGAATATCAATGTCGATATCCTTGTCGATGCTCTTGAGATCCAGGCTGTCTGCCAGTCCCGGGAGACCTACGCCCACTGCAATGTTTCTCTGTCCGTCAGAAAGGACTTTACCATTGTCGATCGTTACATTTGTGAAATTATCGACCGGAAGGATCATCGCTGTCACCATGACGAACGGTGAATACATGTCTGTCTTTTTCTTGCCGACTTTTACTTTGTTCTTGGCATTGTTTGTATATTTTACTTCAACTTTGAGATGACCGCTCTTTCCTGCCAGGTCATCCGGACTTACCTGCACGCCATCCAGATAATAGGTAAGTTCTACAGATGCAGGAAGTTCCTTGGTAGTAGTTCCCTGATAGTAGATATCCTTATCCTCTGTATTCCAGGTCAGGTCATCTCCGTCCTGGTCAAAAGTCTCATCACCTTTGACGTTCTTGATATCCTTAAGATCAGACACATCGCTTAAGTTTCCTGCGGAAGCTGAGTTTTTCAGCCATTCAGATACGGTGATCTCCTGCGGAGTACCGCTTGCTGAAGCATTTACATACACAGTTTCCTGTTTTGAAACACTGCTGTCCGCAGCCAGTACCGGTACTGTTCCCATAACAACTGCCATTCCTGTTGCCAGAGAAGCTGCCACTACTTTCTTTCTGTTTCTGTTCATATCTTGACTCCTTTTCCAGCCCGTGGGCTTGATTCATTTACATGTTTATTTCATTTCTTATCCGGCAAAAAGCCTTTTGATGTATGAACAATGATCGGGTCAAATACCATAAACATCGCCGGAAGCACAAGCAGTACTACGATCGTACTGATCACCGCACCTCTCGCAAGCAGAGTACAGATCGAACCAATCATATCTACCTGTGAATAAAGCGCTACACCGAAGGTTGCTGCAAAGAAACTGCATCCACTTACGATGATGGACTTCATGGAGAATTTATGTGCAATGGAAATAGAATCTTTCTTGGTCTTGCCAAGATGACGCTGTTTCTGGTAATTGCTTGTCATCAGGATCGCATAGTCAACCGTTGCGCCAAGCTGGATCGCACCGATGACGATACTTGCAACGAACGGAAGGGTTACACCCTGATAATACGGGATCGCCATATTTAGATAAATCGCAAACTCGATAACCGCCAGAAGAATGAACGGCAGGGAGATGGATTTGAATACAAACAGGATGATCACAAAGATCGCTGCTATGGAAATGATATTTACTCGCTGAAGGTCGATATCCGTTGTATCCTGAAGGTCCTTCATCAGAGGAGCCTCACCGATGACCATGGATTCCGGACTGTATTCCTTGACGATATCCTGGATCGCTGCAAGCTGTGCGTTACACTCATCTGTTGCGGATGAATATTCGGAGCAGACAAACTGTACTTCATAGTTATCAGATTCCAGCATCTCCTTGATATTGGAAGGGATCATGGATTCCGGGAAACTTGGTCCGATCAGGGAATTCATACCCAGAGACCACTTCACTCCGTCTACTTCATCGATCTTGTCGAGCATCTGTGTTTTCTGTTTGCTGTCCAGTCCGTTCCTGAGAAGGATCATATGGACAGTACTCATATCGAAGTCCTCTTTCAGTTTATCATTTGCGACATTACTTGCCAATGATGCCGGAAGAGATTTATCAATATTATAATAGATCTGTGTATGGTTGTTTCCGTAGATCGCCGGGTACAGAAGTACGAGGAATACGAGAAGCCATACTTTGTAATGCTTTGTGATAAAACCGGAAGCTTTATCCATGCTCGGGATCAGAGCTTTGTGTTTGGTTTTTTCGATTGCTTTGTCGAATACGAGGATCATTGCCGGAAGAACGGTTACACAGCAGATAACACCGATCACAACGCCCTTCGCCATAACGATACCCATATCACGTCCAAGTGCAAAAGTCATAACACACAGTGCAAGGAAACCTGCGATCGTGGTTACGGAACTTCCCGCTACGGATTTGAAGGTATCTGCGATCGCATGTGCCATCGCACGTTCTTTCTCGTCGTATTTCTTCTTATATGCTTCAAAGGAGTTCAACAGGAAAATGGAATAGTCCATTGTTACTCCGAGCTGCAGTACCGCCGTCAGTGACTTGGTGATGTAGCAGACCTGACCGAGGAAAATATTGCTTCCAAGGTTATATACCACTGCCAGACCAACACTTAAAAGGAACAGGATCGGGATCACAAGAGAATCCATCGCAAGAAGCAGTACCAGAAGGGAAAGTCCTGCTGCAATCACAACGTAGATCGGCATCTCCTCCAGTGCAATGTTCTTGATATCTGTTACAACGCCTGACATACCGCTGATAAAGCACTGTTCATTAGCGATCTTACGCATGTCTGTTACGGCTTCCATCGCGGCATCGGATGAAGTTGTATTGTCAAACAGTGCGATCATCATCGTCGCATCGCCGTTAAAGAAGGCATCCTTGAATTTATCAGGGATCATGCTTACCGGGATGCTTAAGTCAGCCACGCTGTCATACCACAGAACATCCTTTACATGCTCTACATCCTGAAACTTTTCTTTTAATGCTGCTACGTCCTTGAGATCCATATCCTCTATGACTACCATAGAGAAGGCACCCATTCCGAACTCATCTACCATGATGTCCTGGCCTTCTACTGTTTCCAGAGAATCCGGCAGATAGCTCAGGATATCGTAATTGACTCTTGTCGCTGCCATTCCCAGGAATGACGGGATCAGCAGAAGCATACTGATAATGACGATTATCACTTTGTGCTTTGCTATCCATTTTCCAACCTTAATCATCATATCCTCCTTGTTGACTTTCTTTTTCATTTATGACTATCAGTCATTTTCTTTTCATCATTAAGAGTTATATACCAAAACTGACTCTTAGTCAATATACGATTCTTTAAAAGTGTCCAAAAACCAACTTATTTTTTTCATTGTGTTGATAGAACTTTATTTAATATTGACTTCCGGTCATTTTTGACTATAATAAAGCACGAAAGACATAGTCAGAAGGAGGGATTTCCATGGGTAAACTGGAACTTAAGAAACAGAAAAAGAAAGATGCGCTGTTCAATACCGCATTCGAACTTTTTACCACCAAAGGCACCAACCAGACGACCATCTCTGATATCGTAAACAAAGCAGGCGTTGCCAAAGGCACGTTCTATCTTTATTTTAAGGACAAGTATGATATCCGCAATAAACTGGTATCACACAAGACCTCGGAACTTTTTTACCAGGCTTACCGTGCTGTGATCGATCAGGAGATCACCGGCTTCCGTGCACAGCTTCATTTTATGATTGATTTTATTCTGGATGCCCTGGAAAAAGACTCTCCGCTTCTGATGTTTATTTCCCGCAATCTCTCATGGGGTGTTTTTCAGGCAACCCTGGAGGATACGATCCCGGATGAGGAGCTTGTGTTTTATGATGCTTATCTCGGACTTCTTGAGAAAGACGAGCATACGTATGAACATCCGGATATGATGTTGTTTTCTGTGATCGAGCTGGCAAGCTCTACCTGTTACAGCTGTATTCTTTATCAGCAGCCGGTTTCACTCAGTGAATATCGGCCGTATCTGCATCGGTCGATTGATGGGATACTTGATAGTTACACAAAGGGACGGAATTAATTCCGTCCCTTTTCAAGTTTTTTATCATTCTTCGCTTTTTCGATCAACTCTGCAATTCTGCTGTTCGTTTTCCCCACTGTTACTCCGGCATCAATGACTTTTTCACAGGAATCCACCAGTTCCATGGCTTCTGCAAAGGCCTCATCACTGATCTCCTCAAATGGTTTCTCTGTCACTGTATGCACAGCGAGAAGGCGTGCGAGCTGGTAGTCGATATCGTTGGTGTACAGGATTCCGGCTGCGAAAGGAATATTTTTTCTCTGTAATTCTCTGTAGACCGGGATTCCGGTTCCTCCGCTGGAGATGACCAGGATCTTTGGTTCTCCTTCTGGTCTTGGAAGTTCCAGGCTTCCGAAGACCGGGTCAAAATATCCATTGTCAATTCCATAAAGATCACGGATCGCTTCTTCCTTAAAGATCGTTTCCGGTTTTCCGTAATGTGCAATGCGGTCGCCTTTTACACAGATGATCTTGTCGGCTACTTTTTCTGCCAGATCGATCTCATGAAGAGACATGATCACTGTGATTCCCTTTTTCTTCGCCATATTTCTGAGAATGGAAAGCAGTTCCAGTTTATAGCGCACGTCCAGAAATGACGTAGGCTCATCCAGGACAATGATCTCCGGCTCCTGACAGATTGCCCTTGCCAGGAGGACTCGCTGACGCTGTCCGTCACTGATCGCGTTGAAATCGCGGTCACCAAGTTCCTGTGCATGAACTGCTTCCATCGCTTCGTCAACCTTCTGCTCATCTTCCCTGCTCAGGATTCCAAGTTTCCCTGTATACGGATAACGTCCGGTTGCCACGATATCGTGACAGGTCATAAGTTCCGGTTTCATACGGTCAGTCAGAACCACCGCCATTTTGGTGGAAAGGTCACGGAAAGACAGCTTTGAAAGGTTTGCATCTGCAATCATCACATTTCCAGAAATGATCTTGAGCTGGCGTGTGATACTTTTGAGGATCGTAGATTTGCCGGCACCATTCGGTCCGATCAGCGTTACGATCTCTCCTTTTTCGATTCCAATACAGATATCATGGATCAGGGCTTTTCCATTATAACCAACTGCCAGATTGTCCATATTTATATATTGCTCTGCCATATCACTGTTTTCCTTTCTGGCGTTTCAGCATCATTGCGATGACGACCGGCGCGCCAAAGATTGAAGTTACGGTACTGATGTTCAGTTCCAGCGGTGCAAATGCTGTTCTTGCGATCAGGTCACTGAGCATACAGAAGACTGCTCCTCCCAGAAAAGTTCCCGGAATGACGACCAGCGGCCTTGACGTATTCAGCGCCTGCTTTACCAGATGTGGAACTGCGATTCCCACGAAAGAGATCGGACCCGCAAAAGCAGTTACTGTAGCCGAAAGGATACTGGACAGAAGGATCAGTGTCACACGAAAGACCTTGATATTAACGCCCATGCTCTGTGCATAAGCTTCGCCCAGCTGATAGGCACCGATCGGTTTGGAAAGCATAAATGTCAGTGCAACTGCAACCGCTACGATCACTGCTGCAATATGTACATTACTCCAGCTCATACCGGAGAAACTTCCCTGAGACCAGCCATGAAGGTTTACGATATCAGAATCCTCTGCAAACGTAACCATAAAATCTGTGATCGCAGAGCAGATATAACCGATCATGGTTCCGGCGATCAGAAGTGTCGCCATATGTTTGATCCGTCTGGATACCAGAAGGATGAATCCTGTTGCGATCAGAGATCCGATAAAAGCGGCGATCACTAATGTATAAGAAGAAACTTTGTTAAATTTCTCCAGGAAATAGATCATTGCCAGTGCTACGACCATTTTGGCTCCAGATGAGATACCCAGAAGATATGGTCCTGCGATAGGGTTTTCAAAAAAAGTCTGGAGCAGAAAACCTGAAAGGGACAATGCGCCACCCAGGATCGCTGCCATTAATAGACGCGGCATTCGGATCTTCCAGATAATGTTGTATTCTGTCTGTGCACCTTCCCGCAGGAAAATGATCTTGAGGATACGTGAAACCGGAATGTTTGTCGTTCCGGTATTGATATTTAATATCAGAATTGCAAAAAGTGCCGCTGCAAGTACTGCAAATACTGCCGCATAACGTGAACGCCGCCGGAAGTTTTCCATATGGAAGGTTCCGGTGCCTTCACCAGTCTGTGCTTTCATCATATTTTCTCCTGTGTTTAATCAATTTTTGTCATAAATGTCATCTGGCTTGCATCTCCGCCGGTAAGCATCAGATGAAGGTCTGTGATCATATTTCCTACAATGTCGGTTGCCTGATAGAGATATTTGCCGGCACACCACACATTTCCTTCTTTGACTGCCTTGAAGTCTGCAAAAAGTTCGCTCTTCTGCAAAAGTTCATCCACGCTGTTAATCGGATCATCAATCGTTCCATTGTATACCAGATAATCCGCATCGATCGCCTGTGTATAAAATTCTTCCATCGTCATCGGCACGGAAGAACGCTTTGTTTCTTCTTCAGAATCCACCTGGGTCGGAACGTAACGGCCGCCTGCGATCTCGATCATCTTCGGCACATAGTCGGATGGTTTTCTTACGACTACGGAGCCATCTGTATTAATATAGAAGAAAGCGACTGTTTTTTCTGTATTTTTGAAATCTTTCAGATCAGAGATGATCTTTGCCTGTTCGTCAAAGAATTCTTTCGCCTCATCTCTCTTATCAACCATTTCTGCATAAACTTTGATCCATTCGGTACGTCCAAGCGGATGGTTTTCGTAACTGGAACGGTCTGTGAATACAGGGATTCCCATCTGCTCGATCATCTCCTGTACCTTCGGGGTGTGAAGGATCATCGTTGACTCAATTGCCAGATTACATCCGGAGTTTACGAGAAGTTCATAATCCGGTTCACTGTATTTGCCGGCAAAAACGATGTCGCCGTTTTCCATTGCCTGTTTTGCCGCATCAACATACCATCCAGATGCCTGAAGGGAAGAAAACTTGATGTCATCCAGTGCGTCCAGAGAAGAAAAAAGAGACATTGCAGATGTCGCTGCCAGGTAAATATTATCCAGCGGCTTCTGAAGTACCACGATATCCTCATCCAGTCCGTCAGGGGCACTCTTTCCTTCCGGTACCAGAAGGAACTGGCCGCTGTCCGGCACATCGATCAGAGTATAGTCATCGTTGTAATAGTATATATGGAAGCATTCTGCAAACTCATTCTGCATTTCTGACTGAAAAGTCAGGCCGGGAATCTCCGGTGCAGAGGAATCGTTATCTGCTGCTTTTGTGCTCACGGACAGGCTGAAAATCCCCATCATGAGAAGGCATGCTGCCATAAGCGGCAGCCACAGTTTTCCTGTACTTCTTTCTTTCATATTCTTATTTTATCCTCCGATTTTTATATACGGGCGATCCGAAGACCGCCCGCTCCCATGATTACTGTGTTACTGTTCTGTATCTGTATTTTCTGTTGTATCTGTACTTTCCGATGTGTCTGAGCTTTCTGAGTTATCTCCGCTATGTCCGCTTACAGCAGCTTCATAAAGTTTGGACGCTTCCTTCTCGCATCCGAACAGAGCCCCATATACTTTACTCCACTCATATTTTGCAAGGACATCCTTCTCATCTTTGGAACGATCCAGGATCATCGGGATCTTGAGGATTGCAAGTTTCTCTGCAAAAGCAGTCATTTCCGGATATTTCGCTGCAATCTGGTTTTCATCGCTCTGTACATCATCCGTCTGTTCTGCATCAGCAGTATCTTCCGTGCTGTCGTCCCCTGTATTCTCTGCTTTTGCAGTCAGGATATCGGATGGTACGATTGCCAGCTTGCATTTATTTTTTACAAGTTCTTTCAAATCTGCATTATCATAAGTGCCTGCTGAAATGATATCACCTTTTTCAAGAGATTCCTTGATCGCATCGATCTTGCAGTCGTCTGCTGTCACAGAAACCGCAGATACATTTTGGTCCGCACCGATCTTATCGATCATTTCCAGTGCCACGTCAGAATCAACATATGTCTTGTCCATCGGAAGCTGGATCACAAGAATGGATTTGTCGATTCCTGCCGGGATCTGATCTGCTTTGTCCTCAGGAACAAGAAGGTAACGAATGACTTCCTGCTTATAGAGTTTTGCATAATCCTGTTCCGTCGCTGCACTTTCTTCTCCATCCGCCGAAAAATTGGAAGAATCCGTGGCCGTTCCATCGGTATTGTTCTGTGTAAGATCCACACTGTCCTTGCCAAACTCATCATTCAGAGTGATCTCAAGCACGGTCATGTCGTTGTTGTAATAATGGATCTTGAACATTTTGGAATGTTCCAGTTTCAGGGAGCTCATATATTCCAGACCTGTGATCTTTGGCGCCGCATCATCCTTGTATACGGTACCGGCATCTGTCTCAGCTTCCTGACCGTCTGCAAGCTTTGTGGAATTTCCCGCTGCTTTTGCAGTCACACTGCTGCCTCCGGAACTCTTGCTGCCGGAACTGCTGTCCGGGATATCCATGCCGAAATACAGAGTATATTCAATCTCATACGGCTTGGACATCGCTGTTGTACAGCCTACGACTTTATTGTTGGCATTCAACTGGATCGGGATCTTGAAGGTACTGTATTTGTCCCCCTGATCTACCGGATCATACTGATTTCCACTTGCTTTCACATAGATCCATTTACCACTGTTGAATGTCACATATGCCCATGCCTGTCCATCTTCGACACTGATCTTGTCGCAGGTGATATTAAGACCATGTGTACCTGTTCCACCTGACCAGGAGAAAGAAAACTGATCAGAGCCATATTCTCCATCCTTTAAGCCGCCAGCAGAAGAATCTACCTGGCTTGTCTTTCCGTCTGTATTTGATTTGTAGTTATTGCTACTCGAGCTGTTTCCACCAGAACCAGTTGAACTGCCGCCGCTGGAATGACTTCCACCGGAGCTGCTTCCATTAGAACTGCTGCCTCCGGAACTATTATTTCCACCTGAATTACTTCCGTTAGAATTATTGCCTCCATTGGAGTTATTTCCGTTGGAATTGTCGTCTTTGGAGCCATCTCCGCCAGTTCCGGAACTGCTGGAATCTACGTTAAATTTCAGCGTATGGTCATACCACATCTTGTCCTTATCGCCTGCCTCATAATAACGATGAGAGCGGGCAGCCAGTTTCGTATCTTTGTTCAGACCTTCCAGTGCAAATTCATAGGTATATTTGCCATCTTTGTTCTTTTTATAGGAGATCAGCTTACTGTCATCTGCCTTCAGGGCATCTTCCCTGGTGCCAAGGAACAGCCTGTCATATCCTGTTCCACTCAATGTGATCTTTGCCGTAACCTTGCCATTCTTGACGGTAAGCTCACATGCATTGATCTTGAACATCGTAGCTGTACCGGATACATGTGTCACTATACCTGTATAAGTTCCATCCTTCGGAATCTCACTGGATGGTGCGGAGGTCGGTTTCGGTGTAGCTGTCGGCTGTGGTGTGACTGTCGGTGTGGCATCCGGCGTGTCTGTGTCACTCTTTGTGATATGGATGACATAATCAATATCATGCGGCTCTGTCATGGCGACCGTCGTTCCGGTGATCGTCATATCTGTATTCAAAACCACCGGAATCTCAAAGCAGGAACCATCTTCATTGCTTGTAGGCTGATATTCTTTGCCGTCCACGACCAGCTTCGTAAAACTGCTGCTGCTGAATTTGATCGTTGCATAGGTCTGGCCGTCTTTTACCGTAATACCCTCACAGGTGATCTTGGTCTTTCCTGTACCGCCACTGAATGAAAAATCATCTGCTTTGTATGTGCCGTCTGCCAGGGATGCAGCATCTGCTTCTGTCTCAACAACGTCCTCTGTGGTGCTGTCTTCTTCCAGGCTTTCGATACGATAGTCGTCCGCTGCAGCTGTATCCTGCTCTTCAGTATCTTCTTCCAGTGCCCCGATCTGCCAGAGAGAGTCTGAACTGCCATCTGAGCTCTTTGAAATCATTCCTTCACCAGAGTTATCCGCAGAAGTATTTTCCTCCGCTGGCTGTGCTGTTTCAGAACTTTCTGCACTGTCTGTTATCTCCTGTGCAGGTGCTTCTGATATTTCCAAAGGAAGCATGAAATAAAGTTCTTCGTCTGTGTACCAGCTGTCATTCTCTGCATTTCCCGGAACATAGGCTGCCTTCGCACCCAGATACTGCGGATCGATATAAAACAGATAGTGGTATCTGCCCGCCTCATCCAGTGCACCCTCGATCACCGGCGTCCGATCTTCGTCCGTTCTGTTTCCGATATATAATCTGTCATAGGCTGTATTGGCAGAAACGATCTCGATCAGAATGGAATCATCCTCTGCATATGCTTTTTTCTCTGTGATCTGCAGGAATTCTTCGTTTACCGGTGCAGCATCCTGCTCTGTTTCAGCTTCTTTTGTTTCCTCCGCCACATTTTCATCAGATTCCCCGTCTGTGCTTTCTTGTGGTGTATTTTCACTGCTTTCCTGCGCCGATGCATTTTCTGCTGATGCCAGGACTGAAGCCTGTGGTGCGGCCGTCATACTCAGTGCCAGGAATGCAGCAAGAAATTTTTTCGAATGCATACTTACTTCTCTCCTTTTTGATAAAGTATATTTATAAGTATCTCATATAGGATGTTCCTCGATATGCAATGCAAAAATATAAAGCCTACTCTCCGATCCAGATGAGTAGACTTCAGTCGCACAAATAAAACATCCTTATTGGTATAGCCGGATGTTTCGTTTCTGTGAAATTCTGCTTTCTTCGGAAGCTTTTCACCGATTCTCCAGCAGGTTTCCTGACTTACAGAGTATTGCCGAATCACGCCTTCTCATGCAGTGCTCTGCACAATGGCTCTGTGATTCTCTCCTACGCTTACAGTGACCGGATCGTTCAGGATTCGCACCTGATTCCCTATTATCTGCGCCGGGCAGCACTGGAGTTCCTATATTCTGCTTTATTATAGCAATATCTGTACCCGGGTGCAATAGTCCAGGCCTGATTTATACGCATTTATACCTCATTTCCAGCATTAGTTCTGGCTAACTTGCACAGAAAAACCGTCTTTTTCCCACTTAGCATTTGTTATTTTTAACAATACATGCTATGATACATAAAAGAATGTAATACGCGGGACATTCCAGTTGCACCAGACATCTTTCAGGATGTCTGAATTCAATCACACTACATAAGGAGATCATAACATGAAACAAAGAAGTAAGATTCTGACAGCATTGTTTCTCAGTGCATCACTGGCAGTTACCCCGGCAGCTTCAGTATCCGTTCTTGCGGAGAATCTGGATGTTGCAGCAGTCGAGGACGTTACCGTAGTACCGGAAGAAGAGATTTCTGATTCCACAGATGATTCTGATTTAACAGAAGACATTATAACAAATGATTCTTACCTGACAGACGAGGACTTTGCAGCAGATGCATCTGCATTCAGTGCGGACGAAGCAGATGTATTCACAGCAGATGACGCCTCTGTACAGGATGACACAGAAGCTAAAACACATACCATCACAATCTCTGTCACCAGCAGCGAGGGGACTGTGTCCGGCATGTATGCCATGGATGATGCAGTCGTTACCAGACAGGAGAACGGTACTTATCTTGTAAGAATGCACCAGAAAAATGAGAACAGAGAATATATGGCTCTCACCAACGACAAGACTGCTGCTACTCAGCACAGAGTTGACTGGTATGTAGCTGATTCTTCTTACTATTATACCATTCCTGTTACCAGCCTCACCGAGCCTGTCTATGCAAGTTTCAGCAAAGCCTCTAATGTAGAGACCGGCAAAGCCTGGGGGAATGTTATGACCATCACTTTTGATTCATCCTCCATGGCAGATACCGACAAGAACGATGCCGCTGCTTCTGACATAAACAAAAAGGCAGCTCTGGATTATTCTTCTGTTGACGCTGCCCTTGCCTCTGTTCCGGAAGACCTTTCTGTCTACACAGATGAATCAGCCGCTGCTGTTACTTCTGCCGTAGATGTACTTAAGGGCGAGTACAAAGCTGCAGAGCAGTCCGATATCGACAAACTGGCTGCCAACATTACCGATGCAGTAAATGCTCTGGTCAAAAAAGAGGCTCAGGCCCTTACCCTTACCGTCACAAACCAGACAGCAATGTTTAATGTTGAAAAAGCAGTTCTTGGTGATGGCAAACTGATCGTCACCCTTCACGGACAGGGTTATCATTACCTGTACAAAGGTACTTATGAACAGGCTGTTGCAAACGGTGATAACAGAGACAACTGGATTGCCGGCGAACAGGTTGACGGACAGTGGCAGTTCACTATCCCTGTAGCAGAGGGAGAAACTTATCTTCCGATCGTAGCTATCTCCAACAGCTACCTTACCAAATATGAACAGGGCGCGAATACTCTGGAAAGAGCTTTCTATCCTCGCCAGGCTGTTATCGACAAGGACGCTGCTACTTTAGTTACCGGTGATTATGACCACACTGCTGATCTGACTGTCAGCAACAGTGTCAAGATGTTCAAGGTTGATGCTGCTTCCCTGCAGACGATCGGCGGACCAAACTCCAACAACTATCAGGAAGTCCTTCACCTGACCATGGGCAGTGACAGCTTCGATAAAGTATTTATCGGTTCTGCTGATGATGCTGCCAAGGCTGAAACAACCACAGATATCACAGAGCGTAAAGCTGACCTCGTTGTAAAAGCAAATGCAATGGGCGGCGCAACTACTACAGATTATCTCGACAAAGATGTGATCTTCTCTTTCCATTCCGTAAAGAATGGCACCTGGTATGAGCGCGTATTCAATGTAAGTAAGGCAAATGGAACCCTTACTGTTACACCAGTTCCGGAGGTTTACCCAGCTACCAAAGTCACTCTGAATGTCACAAGCCAGAAACTCACCACCGGTAAGTCTTTTACATTAAAGGCTACTGTTGCTCCTTCCAATACAACCGATACAATTGTATGGAAATCCAGCAATCCTGCAGTTGCAACTGTATCCACCGACGGTACTGTAAAGGCAGTAAAAGCAGGTAATGCAGTGATCACTGCCACGGCAGGAAAAGTAAGCGCAACCTGCAAAGTTACCGTTGCTAACCCTGTTTACAAAGTAACCAGCATCAAACTTACAGCAGCTCCTTCCCGCAGCATCGCAGCAGGCAGAAAAGTACAGCTCAGAGCTACCGTTGCTCCTTCCAAAGCTACCAACAAAGCAGTAACATGGAAATCCAGCAATACCAAAGTCGCAACTGTAAGCTCAACAGGTGTTGTAACCTTCAAGAAAAATGCAGGCGGCAAACGAGTAGTCATCACCGCTACTGCAAAAGATGGCAGCAAGAAATACGCAAAGATCACTCTTGCCTGCATGAAGGGTTCTGTAAAGGCCATCAAGCTTTCCGGAAAAACTACCGTTAAAGCAGGCCAGACTACAAAAGTAACAGCCAAAGTTACCACTCAGAACGGCAGTGCAAACAGATCTCTTGCATGGTCTTCCAGCAACACTAAACTCGCAACAGTTGATAAATACGGAAAAGTCAAAACCATCAAAGGCAAAAAAGGCACCGTTACCATCACTGCAAGAGCAACTGACGGATCTGGAAAGAAAGCATCCATCAAAATCCGCATCAAATAATATCATCTAATCTCAACAGTTGATATTACCGCATAAAAAATATCCTGGCGGGTTCAGTTATGATACTGGATCCGTACAGGATATTTTTATTGTACTGCATATTTGGTTATCGTTTTGCCCGAAGGTGTTTTTATTTCTCTGATGCTTCTTTTGTATCGTCTGCTGAAGCGTCTTTTGCATCTTCTGTTGCTGCCGCTTCGTCAGATTCTTTCTGAGGATTGGTAACTTTTACCTTATGGTCATACCATTTATTTTTCTTTCCGATCAGGGCAAGGTCAAATTCTTTGTCGATAGCCTCAACTGGAATGTCAAAACCATAAACCTCTTCTGTCATTCCATCACTGTATGTGACAGTATCTGTCGTCGGCTGGAGAAGTTCTGCGCCGTCTTTCTGTGCGTCCTCTGCTGTTCCTACAAACAGATTTACGATGTTTTTGGAAACCAGGCTTACATGAAGTGTCATCTTGCCGTCTTTGACTGTCAGAGTTCCCTTGCCATCATTGGCCTCGTTTACATGGAACATTCCGCTGTCTGTATCAAACTCTGCGGTGTAGGTGCCGTCTTCCAGAACGGTATCCTTGGCATCGTCCTTCTTTTCTTCCGTATCTGCTTTGGCATCATCTTTTTTGGTATCTGCGGTCGTTGTAGAAACTGTCTTGGTTTCTGCCAGAACCGGAGTAAAACTTCCAAGCATAAGTGCTCCGCTTAATACGCATGCCATCATTGCCGCTGAACGTTTCATAATATTTTCCTCCTGCTTTTACAGGAAATGCCCGGAAGAACCTAGATCCTCCCGGGCAGCCCCGTTATCTTACATAAAAACTGTTTCTTTATTATTCTGCTGCTTCTTCTGTAGTATCAGCTGCATCATCTGTTGTTTCCTCTGCTGCTGCATCATCAGAAGCTTCTTCTGTGTCATCTGTTACTTCTGCTGCATCATCAGCTGTTCCCAGAGAATCGATAGCATCTTTTGTATGTGCTACATACAGATCTTCAACTGCTGCGATTCTTCCAAGACCTTCGATCTGGCAGTCAACGCTGTCAAATGCTCCGGATGCCTCGAACTGGCTCTTCCAGGAATCTTCATCATCACCAGCCATATCATTGTTTGCATGGTCACCAGCTACAACCATAAGTGGACGAAGAACGACTTTCTTGAAGCCTGCATCTTTAACCTTAGCGATAACTTCTTCGCATGCGGTGTCTTCCGGCTCACCTTCAACAGTTCCGATGAAAGCATTTGTGAATCCAAGGTCTTCCATCTGTGTCTGCATCTGATCGTATGTTACGTTTGCTGTATGAGAAGTACCATGTCCCATGAATACGAATGCAGTTCCGTCTTCAGCGGCTGCTTCCATGCTGTCATATCCTGCCACCTTGCAAGCTTCATCTGTGATAGCCTGTGCAACTGCTTTCTTGTCGTCGTTGATCACAGTAGCGTCATCACCAACTTCACCAAGCATTGGCTCTGCGATTGCTACAGATTCGAATTTGTCTTTGTAGTTGTCGATTGCTTCTACCATCTCATCGTACTCAGCACCATGCATCAGATGTGTAGGCTGAACAACAAGATTCTTAACTCCGTTTGCTACTGCACGGTCAAGAGCCTGATCCATGTTGTCGATTACTTCATCATCTCTTGCCTCTACATGGTTGATGATGATCTGTGCTGTGAAAGCACGTCTTACGGACCAATCCGGATAAGCAGCTGCCAGAGCATCCTCGATTCCTTTGATATCCTGTGCACGGCTGTCATTGAAGGAAGTACCAAAACTTACAACAAGAAGTTCATTCTCACCGATCTCATCCTGGTTACGCGGATCATCCTTGGAAGCATCGCCTGTGTCACGTCCGAAATATTCCGGGCTTGCTTCTTCACCTTCTACCAGTTCTTTCTGTGCGTCTGTAAGAGCATCCCATGCTTCTTTGGCTGCCTTGCAGTCCTCATCTGTTGTGTCAGTTCTTTCCTGAACGTAGATCTTGTCGATCAGTGCTGCAACGTTGTCTGCTGCTGCCTGGTCATCATCAGATGCCTCTGCTGCATCGTCTGCTGCTTCTTCTGTATCTGCTGCTGCCTCTGTTGCAGTGTCCTCTGCTGTGTTGTCAGAAGCCATGACTCCTGCTGTACCCATCATAGATACAGTTGTGATCGCTAACAGTGTTGCAAGTGCTTTTACAGTTTTGTTTTTCATGTTTTTGTCCTCCTTTGACATTACAGTACGAAAACTGAGCAGAATCCTGCACACAAAAAAACCCTCAAAAAAGGGTAAGTGGTCTATCAAAAAACGGTACGACCAATTACTCGTGATCTGGAATCCTATGTTCCCGTACCAGACAACAGGCAGGTTTCCTGACTTGCCGCTCAACATATGGTTCTATCTTCCCAGTTTCCCAGTGATCATGCTTAATGCATACAGAACCGTACTCCGTGCTTACAGTGACGAGATCGTACAGGTTTCTCACCTGTTTCCCTTTTAACCTCATGAACAATGCCCTCGGCACCTGTTATCTTCTTTATTCAATTTTCTATACAGTATCATATTTTTTGACAAATTACAATACATTTGGGCTATTTTTAACAAAATATATCGGTCAGCCTGCTCATCTGTGCTGTTTTTGCTGCCGGATCTTCCGCTGCAAAGATCCCCGAGATCACGGCTGCACCGTTGACTCCGCTGCCCTCAAGCTGTGAGACATTTTCGCTGTTGATCCCGCCGATCGCCACGACCGGAATACTGACAGAGGCTGCGATCTTCTTCAGGTCTTCCATGGAAAGATATTTGGCATCTTTCTTTGTCGTGCTGCCAAAAACCGCCCCTGTTCCGATGTAATCTGCTCCGGCTTTTTCGGCTGCGATCGCCTGTTCAACAGTCTTGGCTGTCATCCCGAGGATTTTGTCCGGTCCTATCATCGCACGGATATCTCTTTCCTTTATATCTGACTGACCGACATGTACACCGTCCGCATCCATTTCCAATGCGATTTCCACACTGTCGTTCACTACAAAGGGGATATTGTACCTGCGGCAGAGTTTCTGAAGTTCTATGGCTTCTTTTCTTGTCTCTTCTGCACCCAGTTCTTTTTCTCGGAGCTGAAGGAAGGTTGCCCCGTTCTGGATCACCTTTTCGCAGACAGAAAGAAGTGTCTCGTCTTCTTTCAGCCAGCTTCGGTCCGTAATGACATAAAGTTTCAGCGCTTTTGCTATCTGTTCTCTTGTAAATTTCATTTTTCTTATCCTTTCTTCCGAATTCCATCCAATACCCTGCAAAGCGGCAGCAGATACAGGAAAAACGCGAATAAAATACTGCTCTGTGGTGCACCGACTGCCGTAAGCGGAACTGCCCCCGCGATCGACCATGGGATCATTGGTGCAAGGATCACGACACTGTCCTCCAGGTCATTCGCAAACCTTTCTTTGTCTCGTTCTGTTCTGGCGCAGAGCTGCTGTGTCAGCATGATCGCAAGTGTCTGGTTGCAGGCGATCGCGCTGGCTGCTGCTGATGTGAGCAGGATCGCAAGAAACGGAAATGTTTTTTGTGCCAGAGTTTCTACGGTCGCCTGGATCCCGTCGAGGATCCCCGTTTTCTCAAAAATCCCTGAATAGGATGAGGAAAGACACACGATCGCACCGACCCTCAGCATGGAAACGATCCCTCCTCCATCCAGCATGGAAGCGATCTCTGCATTTTCGCTGTGAAAGCCAAAGATAAGGATGTGCGGGAGTTCCATAAGCGGCATCCCCTGTATCCAGACGCATAAGACAAGTGCCACGGCAATGCTTGCAAGCATAGAGATTTTGACTCCGAGCTGCGCCACGGACAAAGCCAGGATCACCAGTGCCGGCAGAAGTGTCCACCAGACGATCCGAAATTCCTGATGAAAAACTCCGGTAAGATCCGGCAGTTCCTGTGTATGGGAAGTCTTCATTCCGATCATTGTATACAGGATGCAGACCAGTACAAAGGGGATCAGTGCACTGCGGAGCATATTTCGGATGTTCCTGTAAATGCTGGTCTCTGTCAGTTCTGACACAAGAAGGGCGCTGGTCGAGACCGGTGAACAGCGATCACCAAAAAAGATTCCCGAAAGGATCGCACCGCCGCAGAGCCACGGAGATACCGAAAGGACAGAGCCCATCGTCGCACAGACAACGCCTACTGTTGCCGCTGTCCCAAACGAAGTTCCGGTCAGCACCGAAACCAGCGAGTTCAAAAGAAATACCATCAGAAGAAAGACCGATGGTTTTATAAAATGGATCGTATAGCAGATGATCGCCGGGATCGTTCCTGCCTGTCTCCAGAGTGCGGTCAGCATTCCGATCAGCATAAAGGTGATCAGGATGTTTCTGACCTTCCAGATTCCCTCGCCCGCCATATGCAGGATCTCTTTTACTGAAAATCCTTTTTTCTTTGCATAACAGCCAAAGATCACGAAACCTGCCAGTAATGCATACATAATAGAAACATTACATACAATACACAGAATAAGGATGCCGCAAAACAGCCCTAATACTGCAAATTCCATGGCAGCCTCCTACATCTCGAAGGCTTTGCGGATGCTGTCGTAATGGAGGAATTTGCCTTCTGCTGCAAATGCCTGGATCTGTTCCAGAGTTGCAAACATGTGTCCGTCTGTCTCCTCCGTCTGCAGTGTCAGGTCTTTCTCATCAATGTCCATGACAAAGCGGTAAACGTCTACAAAGTAGTTATCGCCCTCGCCCGGATTTTCTCTCTTATAGGTAAAAAGATAACCGCCTTCTGCGTTTCTTGCATCCAGACCGGTTTCTTCTTTTACTTCACGGAGCACTGCCTCATAGGAATCCTCTCCTGCCTGTGCCGCGCCGCCGGAAACTTCCCACCAGCCCGGAGCCCAGGCTTTTGTCATAACTCGTTTGGTGATCAGGAATGTGCCGTCCTGTCTTGCAACAACACCAAGCACGGTCAGATGATACTCTCCGTCTTTCAGACACCAGTCGTTTCTCTTCATTGTGCGGCCTGTCGGCTGTTTATTTTCATCGTAGATATCCCAGTATTCCATTTATCTTTCTCTCCCTGTCTGTCTTTTTTGTCCCTGCTTCTACTGGCGGGGATTTTTTTCGGTTTTATTTTACCAGAGTAAAGTGTAAATGACAAGGAATGTTATGTATGCACCATTCTTTTTTGCTCACATAAAATATAAAGAGCTCTTCTGAAAGGACTTGTTTATGGAAATCTATCAGACATCCCGGCCCTGCGGCCGCCCATATAATGCAACCTGCGGTATGGCACGTGAAATGATGGGAAACCAGCCATGTTCCTGCCGTCCATCACCGCGAAACCAGAGAACACCGTCCGCACCATGCCCATCCTGCCACATGCCTTCTGCCTCTTCCAGAGATTCTGAAATGTATACACACATTGACGAAATGCAGATTGCAATGGCATATGTACCCTGTCAGAAGTTTTCGACAACTTACGACCTGGGGTATGCTTTAAATGTCGGAACAGTTTTTCCTGAGCTTTGCAAAGCATTCTGCGGAAAGCGAGGTGGCAGACGATGATGTGTCCGAATCAGTGTACCCCAAAAGAAAAACTCCTTCAGCGGATCAATGAGGTCAGTTTTGCTGTCAACGATATCCTTCTCTACCTCGACACGCATCCCTGCTGTCAGGAAGCGCTTGCTTTTTATCAGGAATGTGCCGCCGAGCGCAGGAAACTGATGAAAGAATATGCCCAGTGCTACGGACCTCTGACCGTTGATGATGCTCTGGAAACAGACGGCAGCACCTGGAAATGGATGGAACAGCCATTCCCGTGGGAGCAGGAAGGAGGGTGCAGATAGTCTATGTGGAATTATGAAAAAAGATTGCAGTATCCGGTAAATATCAAGACACCCAATGCAAAGATCGCGCAGTATATCCTGAGTCAATATGGCGGTCCCGACGGGGAAATTGGCGCATCTCTCCGCTATCTCTCCCAGAGATTTACCATGCCGAACCGCATGGCTGCCGCCGTTTTAAATGATATCGGCACGGAGGAACTCGCACACCTCGAGATGGTCTCCACTATCGTCCATCAGCTTACACGAGACCTCTCAATGGAAGAAATTGAAAAGAGCGGTTTCGGACCGTACTATATTGACCACACGGTAGGGGTATGGCCGCAGGCGGCGGGCGGTGTTCCGTTTAATGCATGCGAATTCCAGAGTAAAGGGGATCCGATCACGGATCTGTTTGAAAACCTCGCCGCCGAACAGAAAGCCCGCTCGACTTACGACAATATCCTCCGGGTAGTACGTGATATTCCGGAGATTGCCGACCCGATCAAATTCCTGCGTGCAAGGGAAATCGTTCATTTCCAGCGGTTTGGTGAAGCTCTCCGAAGTATTCAGGAAGAACTGGATGCCAAAAACTTCTATGCTTTTAATCCAAGTTTCGACAATCCATGCACAGCTTCCTGCAAAACCGCCTGCCAGAAGTCCTGAATATTCCCGGACAAAAAATAATGGCTCCCCGTTTTTATGCGGGGAGCCAATCTGTGTGATCCGAGGTTATCTTTTATTGTTCTTCAATAATATACGCATTTACGATCTCACCATAATATGCCACATGGGTATCTCTGTTGGAGCCGGTAAATGTGCTGTCTACATTCTGTGGATAGAATTTTTCCTGGTCTTCTTTGGTCATTGCGCTGATGTCCTGGGTCTGTTTGTAGACTACTCTGCATTCCAGAGTCAGCGGAAGTTCTTTGATTCCAGGTACGGAAATGGTTTCCGGTTCTTCGTAGGTAAGACCGAGTTCTTTGGCTTTGTCCACATCTCTTCCTGATTTGGAGCCGCAGAATGCAAGGATTTTCTTTGCGCTGTCGTCTACCGGAATGTTAACGGTGAATTCACCTTTTTTCTCGATGAGGCTTCTGGTGAAGCGGCTTTCTCTGATGAAGGTTACAAATACAGGTTTCGCCCATTCGATACCAACCATTCCCCAGGAAATTGTCATGGAATTTACTCTGTCATCTGCCTTGCCTGTTACCAGGACACCGGATTTCACTCCTTTGAGGATTTCTCCCATATGTTCATATACGTCTATTTTTTTCTTCATAATATGAATTCCTCCTGATCTGTCTTTATTTTCTGCTATTAATCATAAAATAATGACCGCTTTTTGGCAAGCTTTTTGTTCTCTGTTGTTGTATAATAGAAATAGTTATTCATACATAAGGAGATTTTATCATGTCATCTGCCAAAAGCAAAAACCTCACGGGATCTTATTCCTGTATCCAGGCTCTGTACTGGATGTATTTCGCTGCGATCATGAGTTTTTCCGGATTTTTCCTTTTGGGAGGGGGATTTTCCAATACTCAGATTGGCATCATCGCCGCTGCTGCCGGCATTATGTCTGCACTTTTGCAGCCTGTGCTCGCGGGTTACGCAGACCGCCCGGACAGCCCATCCCTCAAAAAGATCATCCAGATCCTCTATGTCATACAGCTGCTCCTTGGAATCGGGCTGTTTTTTTCCAGAACGCTTATCCTGACCGAACTTCTCTACGGGATCAGCATCGCACTGCTGCAGCTTATGACTCCTTTTATCAACGCGCTCGGCATGGAGAGCATCAACCAGGGTCAGAAGCTGAACTTCGGACTTGCGCGTGGAATGGGCTCTGTCGCCTATGCAGTCATCTGCTATGTGCTCGGGATCATCACCGTCAAAGCCGGCGTGCTTTCCATCCCTGCTTCCGTGACGATCATCACCATCCTGTCACTTGGCTGCCTGATCGTCTTTCCTTTCGTCAAGACACAGAAAGCTGCACAGGCATCATCCGACAGAAAAAATCTGGCAAACCCTCTTCTGTTTTTTCGGAAATACAGACGTTTCTCACTCGTACTGGTCGGATGTATTTTTATCTATCTCAGTCATGTGCTCCTGAATAACTTCAATTTCCAGATCGCACAGGGCAAAGGCGGTGGAAGTGCAGAAATGGGTACTGCATCCGCAATCGCGGCAATGTGCGAACTACCTACGCTGTTTCTTTTTGGATATATCATCAAAAAGATCCGCTGTGACCTCCTGGTCCGTTTCGCAGGGATCTTCTTTGTGCTGAAGGCGCTGGGAACTTTTCTTGCTCCCGGAATTCCCATGTACTATGGAGTTCAGGTTTTCCAGATGCTCGGCTGGGGACTTCTGACTGCGGCTTCTGTCTACTACGTAAACGCCATCATGGAACCGGAAGACGCCATCAAAGGACAGGCATATTTCACGATGACCTATACACTTGGAAGCGTGATCGGTTCCTTCCTCGGAGGTGCACTCATTGACTTCGCAGGAGTCAGTTCCATGCTTCTGTTCGCAACCGTCTCTGCACTCTTTGGTGCCGTGATCGTGTTTATCTTTGCAGAGCGGATACCTCTTAACAAATAAAATCTTTCATTACCATATACAGAAACAGCCGGAACATATCATCCGATACGCTCCGGCTGTATTTGTTTTATTTTTTATGCTACGTATTTACGCAGTTTTCGGGAAAGCACATAGGCAAGTGCGATCTTGATAAGATCCGGAATGATGAACGGAAAAACACACCATCCAAGGGCTGTTACAAGTCCTACCGGTCCGTTTGCTTTGCCATAGACTACCATGAACCAGGCGGTTCCGAATGCATAGCATACGACCAGTCCTACGACCATGGACACGATCTGCATAATGGATTTCTTACCAGGAAGTTTCTCCATCGCCCACATCACAAGTGCGGAAAATAAAAATCCGATGATATATCCGCCTGTAGGTCCCGCCAGGACTCCGATCCCACCAGAAAAGTTTGCGAATACCGGGATTCCTACTGCACCGAGCAGGATAAATACCAGAACAGATAAAGTTCCTCTCTTGCCTCCCAGAACACCTGCTGCGATAAAAACACCAAATGTCTGTAATGTAAACGGTACTGCTGCCGGAATGGAAATCCAGGAACAGATTGCCATGATCACTGCAAACACTGCAATATAAACAATATCATATGTTTTGCTTCTTTGAACTGCCACTGTACTCATCTTGTCCTCCTCGTGATAAACGTTACTGTTCACAGTAACTGTTAAACAACTGTTTTCACAGCTTCTGTAATTTCTGTGCATTACTTTACCACAGGAAAGTTCAGATTGTCAACCTATTATTTATTTCCAGTTTACGTTTTCTCATAAACAGCTATTTGCGTGGATGTACGTAAACCTCCAGCTGGTTGTATGGGATCTCGATTCCGTTTGCGTCAAATTCTTCCTTGATCCGCTGGTTCAGTCTCCACTTCGTTGCCCAGTACGCTTCTGTCGGTACCCAGACACGAAGTCCCATGATGACCGCACTCTCTCCCAGTTTATCTACAAAAACCACCATCTCTGCATTGTCGCTCTTGGTGTCCGGGTCTGCCTTCAGGATATCCTCAAGGACTTTTTTGGCTTTGCGGATGTCGGCTTCGTAGGAGATTCCTACTTTGATCTCAAGCTTACGGTTTTCTTTTGCTGTCACATTGATGATCGTGCTGTTTGACAGAGTTCCGTTCGGTACTACGATCTTCTTGTTGTCAATACTCAAAAGTGTGGTATAACAGATCTCGATTTTGGAAACAGTACCTTCACAGCCATTTGCCTGGTCCTGAATGATATAATCCCCCACAACAAAAGGCTTGAACATCAGAAGCAGTACACCACCTGCCAGGTTCGCAAGACCGCCCTGCAGTGCAAGACCTACCGTAACACCGGCAGTTCCGAGAAGTGCTGCAACAGAAGATTCCTTGACTCCCAGGCTGATCGCAATATTAAAGATCAACAGTGTATACAAAATAGCCTTGCCCGCCGATGAGATAAACTGGACAACTCCAGCATCCACATTGGCACGCTCCATAGAACGCCTCATAATGCTCACGATCCAGCATATGATCTTGCGGCCTACAAAAAATACAATGATCGACAGAACTACCTTGATACAGAATCCGGTAAATGCAGGCAGCTGCTCTGCCAGATATTCCTTGAAATCCAGAAAGTCCCTGATGCTCTGCTTCACGGAAGTTCCGTCAATCCCCATATTCTGGAGACTCTGATCGACTTTATCCGCGGTTTCACTCAGTGTATCCATTGTCCGTCACTTCCTCTCTTTTTTCCGTACTATAACATTTTTCTCATTAACTTCTGTAAGCTGCTGTTCACAGCAGCTTCTGCAGCCAGTATACCATGAAATTTACATTTTCTCTATTTAAAAACCTTATGTAGAGTGATATAATAGATTGGCTTATAATAATTATTTTTTATTACTGGAGGAAATCATGCATATCATAATTGTCGGGTGCGGCAAAGTTGGACGCACTCTTGCAGAACAGCTTCAGGAAGAAGAAACTGACCTGACTCTGATCGATATGGATGCCGATGTTATCAACGATCTCACAGAAGATATCGACGCTATGGGAATTGTTGGAAACGGCGCAAGTATCAATACTCTTATGGAGGCCGGTGTTCAGACTGCCGATATCCTGATCGCTGTCACCGCTTCTGATGAACTGAACCTTCTCTGCTGCCTTATCGCACAGAAGACCGGTCATTGTCAGACGATCGCGCGTGTAAGAAATCCGATCTACAGCAAGGAGATCGGGTTCATCAAGGAACGTCTGGGACTTTCCATGATCATGAATCCTGAACTGGCTGCTGCACGGGAAATCTCCCGTCTGCTCCGTTTTCCGGCCGCGATTAAGATCGATCCTTTTTCCAAAGGCCGTGTAGAACTTCTCAAATTCAAGGTCCTGCCTGAATTTGGACTGGATGGCATGTCTGTTTCTCAGATCACAGACAAATACCGCTGCGACATTCTTTTTGCCGCAATTGAGAGCAAGGATACCCTGGCGATCCCAGGTGGTGATCATCTTGTTCATAATGGAGATTTTGTTTCTATTATCGCCGCACCTAAGAATACCGCTACTTTCTTCAAGAAGATCGGTCTCAAGACCCATCAGGTCAGAAATACACTGATCATCGGAGGAGGTACTATTTCTTATTACCTTGCCAAAACTTTGTCCGATCTCAAGATCAATGTCAAGATCATCGAGAAGGATAAGGAACGCTGCGAAGAATTAAGTGACATGCTCCCGGAGGCAACGATCATCTACGGAGACGGAACTGAGCGTTCTCTTCTTATGGAGGAGGGGCTTGCAACTGTCGAATCATTTGTAACCCTCACCAATATGGACGAGGAAAACATCTTCCTGTCACTTTCTGCCAAGAAACTTACCAACGCCAAGCTGGTTGCCAAGGTCAACCGCCTGCCGTACAAGGATGTTATTGACGACCTGGATCTCGGAAGTGTGATCTATCCGAAATATATCACTTCGGATTCCATTCTCCGTTATGTCCGCGCCATGCAGAATACGATTGGAAGTAATGTAGAGACTCTGTATCACGTCCTGGACAACCAGGCAGAGGCTCTGGAGTTCATCATCCGTGACAACTCTCCTGTTATCGGTATTCCGCTTGCCGAGCTGAACCTCAAGAGCAATCTTCTGGTCTGCTGTCTTACCCGCAAGGGTACTGTCCGTATTCCACGAGGCCAGGATACGCTTCAGATCGGGGATAATGTTGTCATCGTAACCACCAACAAGGGACTTCGCGACATCCGCGATATTCTTGCATAGAACGGGGTGGTATTATGAATTTTCGTATTATCGCCTATATTGTAGGCTGGGTATGTAATTTTCAGGCGGCCTTTATGATGCTGCCTCTTCTTACGGCAGGGATCTATCGTGAAAAGGATTTTTCAGCCTTTTTGCTTGCCATGCTGGTGTGCCTTGTCGTTGGCGTTCCGCTTACCCGCAAGAAACCCAAAAACAAGGTCTTTTATATCAAGGATGGCTGCGTTGCCGTTGCACTGAGCTGGCTTGCCTTATGTATTTTTGGTGCGATCCCGTTTGTTGTCAGCGGATGTATCCCACATCCGATCGATGCACTGTTTGAGACTGTTTCCGGATTTACAACGACCGGTTCCAGTATCCTTTCAGATGTGGAAGTCCTTCCTCATTGTATTTTGATCTGGAGAAGTTTCACTCATTGGATCGGCGGTATGGGCGTCCTCGTGTTCCTGCTTTCTCTTCTTCCGCTTGCCGGAGGTTATCATATGAACCTTATGAAAGCAGAGAGCCCGGGGCCTTCCGTCAGCAAACTTGTCCCGAAGGTACAGTCCACTGCAAAGATCCTTTATACGATCTACTTTGGAATGACACTGATCCAGCTGGCTCTGCTTCTGATCGGCAGGGTTCCGCTTTTTGATTCTCTGTGCATTACCTTTGGTACTGCCGGAACCGGTGGATTCGGTATTGTCAATGACAGTCTTGGAAGCTACAGCACTTACTGCCAGGTTGTTACTACGATCTTTATGATCCTGTTTGGTGTCAACTTCTCCGCATACTATCTGGTCCTGACCAAGAAATTCCGCCAGGCATTCAAATATGAGGAGGTTCGTTATTACTTCGGGATCATCGCTGTGGCGATCGTGATCATCGCCCTGAATACAGCCCACCTGTTCCGCAACCTCCTGACTGCATTCCAGCAGGCTGCATTCCAGGTAGGTTCCATTATCACAACGACCGGTTTTTCGAGCACCGACTTCAACCAATGGCCTGCTCTGTCCAAGACGGTTCTGGTCCTTCTGATGTTTGTCGGAGCCTGTGCCGGAAGTACAGGCGGTGGAATCAAGGTTTCCCGTATTCTGATCCTGTGTAAAGCTGCCAAGAAAGAATTCCAGCTTTACCTTCATCCGAATGCAGTCAAGAAGATCAAGATGGATGACAAGATCATCACCCATGATATCCTGAGATCCACCAATATTTATATCAGTCTGTATCTTATGATCTTCGCCGCATCTGTTCTGCTGATCGCGATCGATAATTTTGATCTGATCACAAACTTCACGGCGGTAACAGCTACACTCAACAACATTGGTCCGGGATTTGAGATCGTTGGTCCGATGGGAAATTTCAGTTCTTTTTCCTATCTGTCCAAATGTGTCCTTATCTTTGATATGCTTGCAGGACGTCTGGAGATCTTCCCGCTTCTCCTGCTCTTCTTCAAAGGAACCTGGAAAAAATTCTGATGCAGTAATCCCTTCCCTGCCCTTACATTTAAGCGGCAGGGAATTTTTTTGCTTTTTCACGTAAAAACGCTGTATAAAGCACGTTAAATTTTATGTTTTCTTCACGTTTTCTTCAAAAGTTCATCACACTTTCTTCACATTTATAGGGTATAGTATTAACTGTAGAAGGCGATATGCTTTCTATAAAATATTTTTCTTTTTCATACGCGCCGGTACGAAAGTACCGGCCTCCTTCCATTTATGGAACTTTTTTTATTTTCCCATTTATATAATTAACAAAAAACACACTCTGCATCCCCTGCAAAGTGTGTTTTTTATTATGCTCTCATTCTATTATCATATAGAAAATTTCTTATTTATGAAGCGCTCTGAAGATTCTCACTGATCGTGCTCCATATATCATTACTCTCGAATCCCAGTCTCCACTGTGCAACTCCGGCAAGATCGTATTTCGGGATCAGCTTGACTTTCTCTGCGATCGACTGTGCATCCTCCATCCAGATCTGGTATGTAGAGCCGTCCTTCTCGTATTCCCCGTAATTCTGGCTTATACTTCCATCCCATACAGTCTCTACCTTATTCTCTGTAAGGACATTCTGTGCCTCTGTCATACCGATCGCCTCGCTTGTCACAGCGCCGCCAGTTGTCTTCCACAGTCTGGTGTAGAATGGAATCGCAAGAATGGTCCTCTGTGCCGGAACTTCTGCCAGCGTATCCTCTACGCCCTGTTCTACCCACGGAAGGGACGCAACAGAACCTGCATCGGAACCGACATAATGTTCATCATATCCCATAATCACGACATAATCTACAACCAGTCCCTGCTCTCTCCTGTCATAATGGCTTGTAAAATCCTCTGGAACCGGATTATCTACGGAAAGAACGAGATTGTTCTTATGGCATTCGATCGAAAGTTCTCTCAGGAATTCCAGGAAATGCGGACCTGCATCTTCACTGAGCGATTCAAAATCGACATTGATGCCGTCCATTCCTATATTGGCTGCTGTCTGCACCAGATGCTTAATGATATTCTGTCTGGAAGCAAGCTGTGACAGAGTCTCTGTCGTACTCACATCTGCTGTAAAGTTATCCACCAAGCCCCATACCTTATAGCCCTTCTGATGTGCCTGTGTCACATAATCTGCGGAAGAAAGATCTCCAAGATTGCCTGAAGTATCCTGAATATAAAACCAGGTCGGAGAGATCACATTCAGACCGCTGACATTCGCTGTCATATCCGCGAAATAAGCATTTGCATCCGTGTTGGTGATCTGGTGCCAGGTCATATTGACCTTGTCATCCATGGTGAGATAGGTATAATCTTCTTTCTCAAAACTTCTCTCGAAATCAGTCGTCTCCATATCGGAAAGAACCTTCTTCTGTACATATCCGATATAGCCGTCCAGGGTAGAAACCTGTACCCAGTCCTCCAGTGCCTGCATATAGATCAGGGTATCGCCCTTGCTTACGTCTGTAAGTATCGGTGATTTGATACCTCCACGATAACGGACACTTGTGTCCTTCTGGACAGTTGCTGTATTGATTCCTGTAAATTCATGCTGTATCACGATCCTGGATGGATCTTCGTAAGTATAAGTATCGAGATCTGTGTATTTCTGTACCAGTGCGAGATTCAGATAAACGGTTCCATCCTTAAGCCAGACATCCCCGTCTCCTGATTCTGATGCCGGATAATTCTCAAGTGCTGACGGTGTTGCATACAGAATCTGCTGGTTAGCGCTGTCCCAGTAATATCTCTGATTCAGATAGGTGCTTACCATAGTCTGAGGCAGATAGATCTGATCTCCTGATTTCAGAGCCCGCTCTTCCATGATATCTGTACCAAGTACAACAACCATCTCACCGTCTGACGGCTGACCATAGTACTCTGTCAGACTCATATGCTCCCTGGATGGGATATAATTCTGAACAACGTGTACACCCAGTCCGATCGCTGCTAGCAAAAAGATCAGAATAACAATGGTGATCCTGAGTTTAAGCTGCTTACGCCGGCTCTGTATATCGTTTGACTTTTTCATTCGTTCCTCTCTTTCGGTTCAAAATGTATGAAATCCTGTTTTTTTGTAAAGATTCTGTATTATTATATCATGTTTTGTTTTGAATGTATTGTTTATTTATATATTTTAGGAGTTTTTATAGTTTTTTCACTTTTGCAGGAGGATTTTCCCAAATGGTCAAGTATACGGAGGAAACCTTTTTCTCCGGGAGATCCCCCTGCCTGCTCTTATGTATTTCCGCAGGATCTGCACTCCGGTGTTTATCTGTATCGGTATTTCTTACGGGGAGCTTCACTGATCCGGTCAAAATCAACTCTCGCGATCCTACCCGATTCATCTTCGGTGTAATCTCTCATGTAGCCTCCGCCCTCTGCGATCAAACAGGCTTTCGCAATATCTTTGGGCGTACTTGGCTCTCCATCCATAAAAAGCTGTATCCCGCTCTTCTGATAGAGCTTCAGTTCTTCTCTGAGAGGCTTCATGGATTTCCTGCTGCACTTTGCATGTGACATATTTTCGCTGGTCTTTCCTCCTTTCTCTCGGAATAAGATTTTAGAAAACACCTGCAAGAAAAAATAAGCCTCTATAATTGAATTTAATCTCATGGAAATTGCATCTGCCGCAGCCTGAACGCTGCATGACATGTAAATGATGGCAATGACTTGTTTGTAGAAATAAGAAAATGATGGTTACTATGTAAGTTAGATGTTACGTCTTCAGTTGTCCAATCACAGAATCTGTATTTTTTCTTATCCTTTATTATACAGATTTATTCTGTGCTTGCAAGGACTTTTCTCTATTTGACGAAAAATTCCCGCTTTATTTCCAAATATTTTAGAAATAGGTAATTCTAATTTCTTTACATTCGCTATGGTTGTGGTATATAATATACACAAGGTTACTGTGAACAGGTAGTATCCCGCGAGGTGTTTTGCCATGAATATGGCAAAATCCCGAGACATACAGGGCAAAATCCCATCACCGAAGGTGATTTGGAATGGATTTTGACCAAGTTACTGTGAACGTAGTGAACAGTAACCATATAAGTCATGGACTATATCCTGATTTCTATATATATTCATATAATACAACAGGATCCGAAGAATAGGATGTGATGAAATGAAATTAGAGAAGATCAACGACAATCAGATTCGTTGTACCTTAACACGAGAAGATCTGGAAATGCATCAGGTAAATTTACGTGAACTGGCTTACGGCTCAGAGAAAGCCAAGAAACTTTTTCGCGATATGATGCAGCAGGCTCAGATAGAGTTTGGTTTTGAGGCGGACAACATTCCGCTGATGATCGAGGCGATTCCTGTAAATCTTGACAGCATTATCCTCATCATTACCAAAGTCGAAGACCCGGAAGAATTAGATACCCGCTTTTCCAAATTTTCTCCATATAAAGAGAATACCCAGGCGGAACCGCTTCAGCTTGACGGAGCGGACAGTATCATTGATATCTTCCAGAAGATCTGCGAATCCAAGCTCAAGGGCAAATCTTCACAGGTCTCAGAGTCTCAGGAAACAGAAGATTCTTCCGATTCCGGCGAATCTTCCGCTGTAAATCTGATCCGTCAGTATACATTCACTCATCTGGATGATGTGATCGCAGCATCTCATGGACTAAATGGATTCTTTACCGGCGAGAACAGCTTATACAAGATCCCTGGCAATGGCAGCTATCAGCTTATCATTCACCAGTCTTCTCACACAGCGCAGGAATTCAACAAGGTCTGCAATATTCTTTCTGAATATGGCAAGGGACGCGCCTGCACACCTGCCGGCGAGGCTCACCTGATCGAGCATGGAGAACTGATCTCCACCAATGCTCTGCAACAGTTAATACAGCTTTAACCATGACTTAAAAAGACTGGCATCTCTGCCAGTCTTTTATTTTGGTATTAATTAGTTGTTCTCAAGAAAATCGTTGATCTGCTGAACCAGAACATCAGCGTCCATTCCATGAACCATAGCTGCTTCTTCCAGAGATTCCATCTGTGAAGACGGGCATCCAAGGCAGTGCATTCCTGCTCTCATAAGAATCGGTGCAATATTCGGATCTAAAGTGATTAACTGGCCGATCAGCATATCTTTTGTAACCTTTGCCATTATATTTTCCTCCTTTTCTCAGGGATGAGACCGAAATCCGTATTCCCAGTGATAGATTTCATTATAATATAAAACCCACCAGTACGCAACGCCCGACATCAAAAAAACTGTACATAATTTATAAAAATTTGTTTATAAATTAATACTTGTATTCTTGCCGGATATATATTAGAATAGCCTTATGGATACCTGTAAAGGGTACGAAAGATATAAAGGAGGATATCATTATGGCATACGTAATTTCTGACGATTGTGTAAGCTGCGGAACATGTGCAGCAGAATGCCCAGCAGAGGCTATCGCTGAGGGCGCAGAGCATTTCGAGATTGATGCTGATGCATGTCTTGACTGCGGAACATGTGCAGATGCCTGTCCAACCGAAGCTATTCACCCAGCTGAATAAGCTTCATACAGACAGAATGGAGAGAAGCTGTAGCAATTATGCTACAGCTTCTTTTTTTGTCTTTTTTCAACAGTTGCCGCGGCTTCTTTCCTTGCCATCTGCTGTCTGCGAATTGCAAGATCCAGAGAGCGGCATCTCTCTTCATCTTCGCTTTCATTCTGAAGCTTCAGTTCCTGCGCGATCAGACGCTCGAGGATCGTCTGGAATTCCAGGATCTTCTCATCATTGTCCTTATGTGGATCTTCTATGATCTCTTCTGTCACAACTTCTTCTTTGTCCGGCGGTATTTCCACCATCTCTCCTTCCAGGAGTTTCGTTCGGCTTTCTGTGGAGCCTGGTGCTGTCCGGGCAAGTTTCGGGATCAGCTCGCGGATTGCGCGGAGCTGGAGTCCACGCTTCTTCAGTTCTTTTATATTCATAAAAAGCTGAATATCATATCCGGTGTAATAGCGATGACCAAGTTCGTTCCGGTGGATCCGCAGTTCCAGTTCTTCTTCCCAGTACCGCAGGACATACGACTTCACTCCGGTCATCTCCACTGCCTGTCTGACGGTATACCTCGTTTCCATGGCGGTGCACCTCCCTATGAAATTCATCACCTATCATTATAAGCAGGAATCCCGGTAAATTCAACGAAAACCGTTTGACAGAACTTCACAGGATTTCCTGATAAATCACAAAAAAACAGACATAGAGATAAAATATTGCTACTTTCATCTCTATGTCTGTTTTTTTACCCCGTACCTACGGATTGTTCCGCAGTAAACTGCTCCCACAATCCTCTAACCATTCGGAATCCGCTGATTTACTATGTAAATCGCTACTTCCTCATGTTTGGGCGGGTTCCAAGTTCCAAAACCTTATCGTGCAAGCACGAACGGCTTTTGTAACTTTTCACCCTGGTACTCACTTTTTCATATTTACAAACTGCGTATATCTTGGCAGCCATACCAGTTCGATGGTTCCGATCGGGCCGTTTCGCTGTTTGGCAATGATGACTTCGGCAATGTCTTTCTTCTCTGTGTCCTTGTGATAGTAATCATCTCGGTACAGGAACATTACCACATCGGCATCCTGCTCGATCGCTCCGGATTCTCGAAGGTCTGAGAGCATCGGTCTGTGGTCCGGGCGCTGCTCTACTGCACGGCTTAACTGTGACAGTGCAATGACCGGAACATCCAGCTCTCGTGCCAGAGCCTTGAGCGAACGGGAAATATCAGAGATCTCCTGCTGTCTGGAATCACTCTTGCCACTTCCACTCATCAACTGAAGGTAGTCGATCATGATGATTCCAAGATTATGCTCGAGCTTATATTTCCTGCATTTGGAACGCATCTCCGCAATACTGATCCCCGGTGTATCGTCAATGATCAGGTTGGAACGCCCAATGATATCTGCTCCCTCTACCAGCTTCGTCCAGTCCTCATCCTTGAGGTTACCTGTACGCATATTCTGGGAATCCACATGGGATTCCATCGCCAGCAGACGGTTCACGAGCTGTTCCTTGGACATTTCCAGACTGAAGATCGCAACGGTGACATCCTTGCGGAACGCCATATACTGTGCGATATTCAGAACGAACGCCGTCTTTCCCATGGAAGGACGGGCCGCGATCAGCACCAGGTCTGACGGATGCATACCGGAGGTCTTGTAATCCAGATCGATAAAACCTGTCGGGATTCCTGTAACGCTGCCCTTGAGTTTGGATGCTTTCTCGATATTATTGATCGCATTCAGGACAACCTGCTGGATCGGGACGTAATCTCCGCCCACCGTTCTCTGGAGGATATTGAATAATTTCTTCTCTGCTTCCTCCATGATCGTCTCTGTGCTGTCCTTCTCAAGATAGCAGGCATTCTCCACTTCCTCCGTCGCACGGATCAGTTTACGGAGCTGTGCCTTGTCACTTACGATATTGGCGTAATATTTGACATTCGCGGAAGTCGGAACTGCTTCGAGAAGTTCCCTCACATACTCCATACTGCTGATATCCGGTGGAACATCCTTCTCCTTCAGACGATTCTGAAGTGTGATCGTATCAACCGGCTTGCCCTCATTACAGAGCTCCACCATCGCATCAAAGATGATACCATACTGGTTCTGATAAAAATCGTCGCTGGTAAGGATTTCTGATGCCACGAGGATCGCATCACGGTCAAGAAGCATGGAACCGATCACCGACTGCTCTGCCTCGATACTGTGAGGCAGGATACGCTTTATCAGTGCTTCTTCCATTTAGTTTCTCCCGGCACTTACGCCTCTTTGATCCATACTTTCAGGTTTCCTGTTACCTTCGGGTGAAGTTTGACCGGAACCTGTGTAACGCCCAGGTTTCTGATCGGGCTTGGAAGCTGAAGTTTCTTTTTGTCGATATCCAGACCAAGCTGTGATTTGGCAGCTTCGGAAATTTCCTTGGTAGATACGGAACCGAAGGTTCTTCCGCCCTCTCCTACTTTCAGTGTGAGGATGATCTCCTTTGTCTCGAGATCTTTGGCAAAAGCCTGTGCTGCTTCCAGGTTTTCCTGTGCTACCTTGGCTGCATTTGCCTTCTGAAGTTTCAGATCATTCAGGTTCTTCGGAGTTGCTTCCAGACCAAGTTTCTTCGGAATGATCATGTTTCTTGCATATCCGTCACTGACATTAACGATTTCGCCTTTTTTTCCAAGAGATTTGACATCTTCCAATAAAATTACTTTCATTTCTTGTTTTCTTCCTCCTGATATAACTCATCAATGATTTCTTTTAACATATCTTCTACTTCGTCGATCGGACGTTTTACCTGGGCTCCGGCGATATTGATGTGACCGCCGCCGCCAAGTTTCTCCATCATAACCTGGACATTGACTTCATCGATCGCACGGGCACTGACATAAACTTCTTTGTTATAGGTTGTAAGTACAAATGAAGCCTTGACTCCGGCAATATTCAAAAGTTCATTGGCCGCCTGTGCACCGACAACAGTAGGGCTCTCAAGTCCCTTGCTCGGGCATTTCGCAATGGCAAAGCAGCCACGGTAGATCTCAGCAGTACGCACTGCTTCTGCCCTTGCCTTATAAGAATCAATGTTGTCACGGAGCATCTTGCGCACTCTGGTCATATCTGCTCCGGAACGACGCAGGAATGCTGCTGCCTCGAAGGTACGCACTCCGGCTCTTGTGATAAAGTTGTTCGTGTCAATCATGATCCCGGCATAAATACAGTCTGCCTCGATGTTGCGCAGACGCAGATCGTCTGAAAAATACTGCAGGATCTCCGCTACCATCTCACAGGTGGAGGAAGCATACGGCTCTACATAGGACAGGACTGCATTCTGGATGACCTCATTGCCTCTGCGGTGATGATCCAGAACAACGATCGTCCTGGTCATGTAGAGAAGTTCCTCACATTCTGTATAGCTTGGTTTATTGGTATCTACAACGACTACTACCGTATTATCATCTACAAGCTCCATCGCCTGGTTTCGGTCGATGAACATGGACGGCTCATAGTCCGGGTTGTTCATATATCCTGCCATCAGCGGACGGATGGATGTAGACGGGTCATTCACTACGATATGAACCGGTTTACCAAGTGTCTTACCTGCACGGTAGATACCGATGGCAGCTCCAAGTGCATCGACATCTGTGATCTTGTGTCCCATGACCACAACGCGCTCCTTGGTGCTCATAAACTCCTTGAGGGCCTGCGCCTTGACACGCGCCTTGACACGGGTGGTCTTCTCCATCTGCTGTGCCTTGCCGCCATAGTAAGTGATCTTGTCGCCATTCTTGATCACGACCTGATCGCCGCCTCGTCCAAGTGCCATCTCGATCGCGATACGGGAATATTCATAATCCTGAAGATAAGTAGCGGCATTCAGTCCGACACCGATACTTAAGGTCACATTCATCTCATTACCGATATTTACGGTCTTGACTTCCTCGAGGATATGGAACCTCTGCTCCTTGAGTGCCTCAAGAGAACTCTGTCTCATGATCAGGAAATACTTGTCCTTCTCCAGCTTACGTACCAGACCATCATAGTTGGAAAAATATTTGGTGATCTTTCTGTCTATCAGAGCGATCAGAAGAGAACGTCTTACATCCTCCACACTCTCCAGTGCTTCCTCGTAGTTGTCGAGATATGCCAGTGCAACTACCAGTTTGTTGTCCTCATTCGCCTGAATATAATCCTTAAGTTCTGTCTCGTCATAGAGATACATGGCGATCAGGCTGGTGCTGTCCGGGATATCCATCAGAAGTTTCGATGGTGCCACGGATTCTCCAAGGAGGACTCTCTGCATGGATACACGATAAATGTGCTCTCCAAACTGTGTACTGATCTCTGTGATTTCTCTGTCAGGTCCTGTCGGAAGCTTGTCTGCTGTGATGTCTGCAAAAATCGTATTGACATTTTTGCGGTAGAACTGATCCCTGCCGGTGATCTGTGAGAATACCTTGTTGGACCAGATCATCCTTCCCTGCATATCCATTACTGCATATGGAAGAGCAAACTCCTCCAGAACCCTTTTTTCCAGAAATTCATACTGGCTGGCAAAGGCTATCAGATCATTGAACATCAGTGGCCGATGGTAAAAGAGCAGCCCGATCGCTGCACCTACATACAGAATGATTCCCATTGTAACCACTATTCCGGCTTTGATGCTGATCACATACACCAGAACGTTCAAAGCTATCAGCAGAACAGACAAATACAGAGGCCAGCGTGCAAGATGCTTCAGATGACCTTTTAGTTTTAATTTTCCACTCATAACATTCTTTACCATTCTTTTTATAATTTTTTCAAGATGCTATCTGCTATTATAGCAGATTTCTATACATTTTACCATATGAATGTCAATAATCGTGTTTTATAAGCGTTTTATTGAATAAAAAAAGCTGCCATTCGTCTGCGGTCCACATGCAAATGCTTGTCCGACAGATTCATGGCAGCCTGATGTTCAACTAAAAATTAGTCCTGAACGTATGGCATCATGGAAAGATGACGTGCTCTCTTAACAGCAACAGTCAGAGCTCTCTGATGTTTTGCACAGTTTCCTGTGATTCTTCTCGGAAGGATCTTACCTCTCTCAGAAACATATTTTCTGAGTTTTGCTACATCCTTGTAATCGATCTCATTGTTTTCTTTACCGCAGAATACACAAACTTTTTTTCTTCTGCGTCCGCCTCTTCTTTTCATAGGAGAGTCCGGTCTTTCGCCTCTATTGTAAGCCATGATGGTTTCCTCCTTATATAATTTCTTTCAGTTTAATTAAATGGAAGTTCTTCGTCGATTCCGTCCGGAATGTTCATAAATCCGTCAGCAGATGCTGAAACAGGATTCGGCATGGATGTTGCAGACGGTGCACTCTGCTGAGGATGTGATGCTGCATAGCTGTCACTGGATGCTTTGCTCTCGGCAAATTCCTGCTCCTCAACAACAACTTCTGTTGTGTAAACCTTCTGTCCTTCTCTGTTGGTGTAGCTTCCGGTCTGGATACGGCCGCTCACTACGATCCTGATGCCCTGATGGAAGTACTTCTCTGCGAATTCCGCGCCACGTCCGAATACTACACAACTGATAAAATCAGCGGTCGCCTCGCCGTCACGACGAAATCTTCTGTCTACTGCCAATGTGTATCTTGCAATTGCCAGTGCGTTTTCTCCTGCGGAATATCTCACCTCAGGATCTCTTGTTAAGCGTCCCATTAAAATTACTTTGTTCATTGTAATACCTCTTTCTTCTTAGTGAGTGAACGGGTTTCTTAATGGTGCTTTCTAAAATCCATCTGTAAAAAGATTATGCGTCTTTACGAACGACTAAGTATCTTAATACGTTGTCCATGATGCGTACATGTCTTTCTACTTCTGCCGGACACTGTGCGTCTGCTTCAAACTGAATGAAATAGTAGAAGCCTTCATGCATTTTCTGAATTTCGTAAGCTAATTTCTTCTTACCCCATTCTTCTACTTCTGTGACGTTTCCGTTGTAACGAGCGATGTAAGCTTTTGCTTTCTCTACTACTGCATCGCGAACTTCGTCTTCAACTTTAGCGCTCACAACTAATGCTAATTCGTACTTGTTCATGCTTTCTTACCTCCTTATGGTCTTTAAGGCCCTCTGCCTGTTACAGAGAGCAAGGATATGAAAATATATCACACAGCTAAGTATTTTAACATAGGAATTTGTGCTTGTAAAGCATTTTTTGTCGAAACACAAACTTTTTTTGAAAAAATTTTTATTTCCAATAAATACCAAGTAACTCGGTTTTATTTTTGTCGTTATTTTGCATAAAGCATTGTATTATTTGTCGAAATAGACTATACTATCTGCACAAACGCATTCGCGTGATCAATGGAAAGGAGAAAAACTATGGACTCTGCATTATATGCAAACTATCTGAACATCCTGAAACAAGAGCTTGTTCCTGCACTTGGATGTACAGAACCGATCGCCATTGCCTATGCAGCGGCGAAAGCCCGGCAGGTCCTCGGAGAGTTCCCGGAGCATGTGGAGATGCACCTGAGCGGCAACATCATCAAGAATGTCAAGGGTGTCACCGTTCCCAATTCCGGCGGACTCAAAGGAATCGATGTAGCGGCAGTTCTTGGTATCGTCGGAGGTAATGCTGACCGTGCCCTTGAGGTACTCAGCGAAGTCACCCCCGAGGATATTGCCAGGACCCGCGAGCTCATCACACAGAAAGTCTGTTCCTGCACCCTGGTCGAAGGTGTTGATAATCTCTTTATCACAGCCATCGTTACCAGTGGCGAGCACACCGCTTCTGTCACGATCGAGCATCAGCACACCAATATCACAAGGATTGAGAAGGACGGCGAGGTTATCCTTGACAATCCTTATCAGTCTGCTGTCACAGCAACTGTTGACAAATCTCTTCTTACAGTGAAGGATATCCTGGATTTCGCTGATCAGGTCAGAATGGAGGATATTCAGCCGACCATCGACCGTCAGATCAAACTGAACTCTGCGATCGCACAGGAGGGACTCGACAATAACTACGGTGCACAGATCGGCAAAACGCTGATGCACGTATGGGGCAAAAGCGTCACCACCAGAGCCTGTGCCAGAGCTGCTGCTGGAAGCGATGCACGTATGGGCGGCTGTTCCATGCCGGTTGTCATCAACTCCGGAAGCGGAAACCAGGGAATGACGGTTTCACTTCCTGTCATCGTCTTTGCCAACGAATGGGAAGTTTCACACGAGAAACTCTGCCGTTCTCTCGTTGTCAGCAACCTGATCGCCATCCACCAGAAATATTATATAGGAAGTCTTTCCGCTTACTGCGGTGCAGTCAGTGCTGCCTGCGGTGCCGGTGCAGGGATCACCTATATGTACGGCGGAACTTATCAGCAGGTTTCTCTGACGATCATCAACACGCTTGGAAATGTAGGCGGTATCGTCTGTGACGGTGCCAAACCATCCTGCGCAGCCAAGATCGCATCTTCCGTCGATGCGGCTCTGATGGCATTCCAGCTCAGCATCCAGAACAAGAGCTTTCTGCCAGGCGAGGGTATCATCAAGGATGATATTGAGGAAACGATCAAGAGCATGGGCTATATCGGACGTGTGGGAATGCGCGCTACCGATACGGAAATTCTCAATGTCATGATTGACCAGGCAGATATCGATCAGGACTGCTGAAATTTATTCAAACTTTTACAGGGGGGATCAAATCCATGAAAAAAAACAGTTTTTTTACCAGCCTGCCTTTTAAACTTCTGGTAGGCGTTGTACTCGGCATTATCGCAGGACTTATCCTTAGCAGTACAGATTCTTCTTCTGTCACTATGGCAATCCTGAATATTGTCGTTACTCTGAAATATGTCCTTGGGCAGCTTATCAACTTCTGTGTACCGCTGATCATCATCGGCTTTATCGCACCTTCCATCACCAAACTCGGAAACAGTGCTTCCCGCATGCTTGGTGTTGCTCTGGTGATCGCTTACGTTTCTTCCATCGGCGCAGCCCTGTTTTCTGTTGCAGCCGGCTATACGCTGATCCCGCATCTTTCTATCGTGACAAACGTAGAAGGACTGAAAGAGCTTCCGGAAGTCGTATTTGAACTTTCTATCCCGCAGATCATGTCCGTTATGAGTGCACTTGTATTCTCCATCATGGTTGGTCTTGCCGCTACCTGGAACAAAGCAAAACTCATCACAGGACTCCTTGATGAATTCCAGAAGATCGTCCTTTCCATCGTATCAAAGATCATCATTCCGATTCTTCCATTCTTCATCGGACTGACTTTCTGCGGACTGGCATATGAAGGTTCTATCACCAAACAGCTTCCTGTATTCCTCAAAGTCATCGTGATCGTGCTGATCGGCCACTTTATCTGGATGACACTTCTGTATGTCCTCGCAGGTGCATACTCTCACGAAAATCCATGGGAAGTTGTACGCCACTACGGTCCTGCATACCTTACTGCAGTCGGAACCATGTCCTCTGCTGCCACTCTCGCCGTTGCATTACAGTGTGCAGGCAAGGCAAAGCCGCTTCGCAAAGATATGGTACAGTTTGGTATTCCGCTTTTTGCCAACATCCATCTGTGCGGTTCCGTTCTGACAGAAGTTTTCTTCTGTATGACGATCTCCAAGATGCTCTACGGTTCCATCCCGTCTCCGGGAACCATGGTCCTGTTCTGCCTGCTTCTTGGAATCTTCGCTCTGGGCGCTCCTGGTGTTCCTGGCGGTACTGTTATGGCATCACTTGGTATCATCACCGGTGTCCTTGGCTTCAATGAAACAGGAACAGCTCTGATGCTTACTATCTTTGCTCTTCAGGACAGCTTCGGTACAGCCTGCAACGTAACAGGCGACGGAGCCCTGACTCTGATCCTTACAGGATATGCAAAGAAACACAATATCAAAGAACAGCATATTGATACTGTAGATCTTTAATTAAGTAGTATTTCCAATAATTATTCCGAAACCGGAGGGTTCTGTCGACTTGACAAAGCTCTCCGGTTTCTTCTATACTGATTTTAATATTTTCCATCAGGAGGGCAAAATTATGCTTTTGAAAAATGGTCATCTTATTGATCCTGCTACAAAAACCAACGAACCTGTGGACATCCGCGTTGAGAACGGAACGATCGTCAAACTCGGAAAAGATCTTTCTGCCAAAGATAATGAAGAAGTTCTTGATCTTTCCGGTCTGACTGTCGCACCGGGACTTGTTGATACACATGTACATTTCCGTGACCCGGGACTTACTTACAAAGAAGATATCCATACCGGTTCCCTTGCCGCGGCAAAAGGCGGTTTTACCTCCGTCATCTGCATGGCAAACACCAAACCTACTGTTGACTCCGTAGGCACGCTCAAAGACATCCTTACACGTGCCCAGGACGAAAACATACATATCTATCAGACTGCCTCCGTCTCCTACGGCTTAAGCGGCGAAAAAATGACAGATTTCGATGCCCTGGCAGATGCCGGTGCCTGCGGATTTACCGATGACGGGATCCCGCTTCTCGATGCTGCTTTCTGCTATGAAGCAATGTGTAAAGCTGCTGAACTTCATATGCCGATCAGTCTCCACGAAGAAGACAAAGCATTCATCACCAATAACGGAATCAACGCCGGAGAAACATCCGCCAGGCTTGGTGTCATCGGTTCACCTGCGATCGCCGAGGAAGTGATGGTTGCCCGTGACTGTATGCTTGCCCTTCGAAGCGGTGCTGCTGTCGTAATCCAGCATATCAGTTCCGGAAACTCCGTAGAGCTTGTCCGCACAGCGAAAAAACTCGGTGCTGACATCCACGCAGAGGCAACCCCGCATCACTTCACACTTACAGAGGAAGCACTTCTTGAGCACGGCACACTTGCCAAGATGAATCCGCCTCTCCGCACCGAAAAAGACCGCCAGGAGATCATTCAGGGGCTCAAAGACGGCACAATCGACCTGATCGCCACCGACCACGCACCACACAGTGTCGAAGAAAAATCCAAGCCTCTCACAGAAGCGCCAAGCGGTATCACAGGCCTTGAAACTTCTCTTGGTCTTGGCATCACTTCCCTTGTAAAGCCAGGATACCTCACTCTGACAGAGCTTCTGGAAAAAATGACCTGCAATCCGGCTTCTCTCTACAAACTTCCGGGCGGCAGTATCCAGGCAGGCGCTCCTGCTGATTTCGTGATCTTTGATCCTGATGAAAAGTGGACCGTTACAGAATTTGCCTCCAAAGCCTCCAACAGCCCGTTCAAAGGCGCAGAACTTTATGGAAAGATCCATTACACGATCTGCAAGGGAAAGATTGTTTATCGTGGATAAATAAAATCCTTTCATACATAAAACCTCCACTGGTGCAGCGGTCCTGCTGTCCTGCCAGGGGAGGTTTTTTATTTGCTCTGAAATATTTTTATTTATTCTTCATAGATCTGGTCAAACACACCGCCGTCTGCGAAGTGTGTTTCCTGTGCTTTATCCCAGCCGCCAAAATCATCGATCGTAACAAGATTTACATTCAGGTCAAAGACATCTGCATATTCTTTCAGGATATCTTCATTGGATGGACGATAGTAGTTATCTCCGGCGATTCTCTGTGCTTCATCGGAATAGAGATAATTCAGATATTCTGTCGCTACATCTCTGGTTCCTTTCTTATCTACCACCTCATCAACGATCGCTACAGACGGCTGTGCCAGGATGCTGATGCTCGGTGTCACGATCTCGTAATCATCCGGATAATCCTGTACAGAAAGATACGCTTCATTTTCCCAGGCGATCAGGACATCGCCCTGTCCGTTTTCTACGAAGGAAGTTGTTGCACCTCTTGCCCCAGAATCCAGTACGAGTACGTTTGCGTAGAGTTTTTTGATAAAGTCTTTGATCTCGTCCTCATCTCCGTTAAACTGCTTGTCCGCATACGCCCAGGCTGCAAGGTAATTCCATCTCGCTCCTCCGGAAGTTTTTGGATTTGGTGTGATAACTCCGACATCTTCTTTGATCAGATCATCCCAGTCCTTGATCCCTTTCGGATTTCCTTTTCTGACCAGGAATACGATCGTGGATGTGTACGGAGAACTGTCATTTGGAAATTCATCGATCCATCCTTCGTCGATCAGGCCGGCATTTTCGACTGCATTGACATCGTATTCCAGTGCCAGTGTCACAACGTCTGCCTCCAGACCATTTGCAACTTCCAGTGCCTGTTTGCCTGAGCCGCCGTGAGACTGTGTCACTTCCACCTCCTGTCCTGTCTGTTCTTTCCAGTGCTCTGCAAATACCTTATTGTACTGCTCATATAATTCTCTGGTCGGATCGTAGGATACGTTTGTGATCTCCACCTTATCTGCCGCCCACACTGCTGATGTGCCTGCGATGTTTGCTCCAAGAACTGCCGCGATTCCTAATGCTAAAAGTCTTTTTTTCATAATACTCTTCCTCTCTTTCCTGTATGGTTTCGTGTTGTGTTTTGCTGTGACACTATAAAACCATATTTTCTGCGAGAAAGAAATCATAAGATCAGAAAACGATGTCTTTTACACGCAAAAAACTGCAAGTTCCAGTTGTTTTTGAACTGAAATCTTGCAGTTTTTCGTGTATTTTTGTTTATTGAGGTTTATTTTGTGAAAACGTTATCCGTATTTATTTTGCTGGATTTTCGGGCTGATGATTCGTTTATTAGTGATATTTTTTTATTTCCTATTTCGTTTTTTTGTATTTTACCGGGCTGTAGGCACCGTAGTAACGTTTTTTGTTTACAGTTCTGTACGCTCTTACTTTGACGAAATAATTCTTTTTGGAAGCAAGGTTTTTGAGCGTTGTGCTTAGCCTGTTGCCGCTGACCGTAACATATCGGTAGCCTTTGTCTTTGTACAGGGAATAGGCAATCTGGTAACCGCTTGCGCCTGCAACTTTCTTATACGATACAGCCAGGGCGTTTTTGGATGGGTTCAGGGATGAAATCGCGGTTCTTGCCGGCATTGCCTTGCCTGTGATGCCTGTGTTGGAATAGCTGCCGTAAAGTGTTTTGTTATTTTTCCTGCACATTGCCCGAACTGTGTAAGTGTTGCCTCTGCCTGTTACGACCGGGAATTTCTTTGAATTAATGTGGATGTAGGAGGTGTTGGTTGTTGTGGCAAGTTTCGTCCATTTGCCATTTTGTTTAATATAAATAACGTATCCTGCTGCACCATTCATTTTGGTCCAGGTAAGTTTTACCCTGTCATAACCTGAGGAAGTGACTTTGCCAAGTTTTACTGCCGCCGGAACAACGTAAGCGGAAACTCCGTTTTTGTTATAATCTGTTTTCTGATTTCCGACCACACCTCTCACTGTATACGTATACTGATCCCCCAGTGTAAGTTTTGTGTGCGTGTAGGAAGCGTCTTTGATATTTCTCGCAGCTTCTTTCCAGGATGAACCGTTTTTCCTGTAGTACAGGATATAGGAATCCACACCTTTCAGCGGCTCCCAGGTTACTTTGACCGCATTGCCATTCTGAGAGACAGCACTCTTAAGAACCGGCTGCGGACTGCAGGTTACAGCATTTGAAGTCTTTGCAAGAAGTTCTTTGTCACCATTCCGTGTGTAGGCTCTGACACAGTAAGTATAAGTTCCCATGGTTCCTGCGTATTCTGTGTCTGTCCAGGATGTAATATTACTTCTTGTGATTTTTTTGATTCGTTTATAAGTAGAATCATTATTTACTTTTCGATAAATATAATAGCCCACTGCACCGCTTTCTTCCTGCCAGGAAAGCTGGTTTCCCTTGGAGGTGAATTTCGCAGAATTCATTTTGGATCTTTCATTGATCGGACTTGCATATAATTCTGCTTCTCCTGTATAATTTCCAACTCCCTCTATGTCCTGTCCTATTTCTAGCAGATAGTCATCCTGATATCCGTAATAATAACTTCCTCCCCAGTTAAAGTAATCCGTCTCTTCTTCCAGAATCCTGTCTCCATCGATCACTGCTATATTTTGATATACATCATCACGTTTGACAGGTCCTATTTTTGTAAAGATCAGCTGTGTTTTTGAGATATCTTTTTTGCTGACTGTGATTTTTATATCCAAAGCACCTCTTGAATAAGTATCCGTTGCAGTGGCAATTACATGAATTGTCGCTGTTCCCACAGCTTTGACTGTCACTTCTCCTTTTGAAGAAACGGAGACAACATTCGGGGTGTCATTCTTATAAGTTAATACTGCATTTCCCTCGCAAGTCATGCCAAGATTAAATTTCGAATCCCCGTAAGCACACTTAAAACTGTTTTTTCCATGAATCGTCTGTTTTTTGAGATCCAGGACATGTAAAGTATAGGAAACAGACTTTGCTGCATAATTGATACCGGCTGATACATGAGCTGTGATCTTGCAGGTTCCTGTAGATAAAAGTGATACTTTTCCATTTGCATCTACTTTTGCGATTGATTCATCACTGGAACTGTAGGATACTTTTCCGTCAGAATTTGTGCTGAACGGATTCCATGCTGTTCCATCAACCAGACCACAGGTTATCTCATTGCTGTCAAATTTCATTTCCGGTTCATATGAATTTTTGTGCGCCGGTTCTGTTTCAAAACTTCCATCGGATCCGATGCGGCATATGGTCATTTTGCTTCCATCCGTCACATACCAGATGGCTTTGCCGCCACTGACAACCGGCTGGCAGTCGGAAAGATATCCATTTTTCGTATAAATTGAAGAAGTTGTATTTCCTCTTCCATCCAAAAATACATAGGATATTTTTCCATTCGATTCTCCATGTCCATTTGTCTGTGCCCATAACAATACAAAGGCGTCTGAACTTAATTTTACCAGCTCTGGTGTAGATGCGCTGATTCCACTTGACTCTGAATAGCTGGTAATCCACTTAGAAGAAGTCGTCCCTTTCAGTGTCAGTGGATAAGAGATCGTATATGAATCTTCAGAAATCTGCTCTTCTACAGGTGTTTTTGTACAGTCACTGCGTGAAGTAACCGTGATAAAAATATTTCTGGTATTATGATCTGACCAGTTTGCATCCTGTATTACTGAATTTCCTGCTGTCAGATAGCTGCTGTTGGAATATTCCAGACCTCCCAGGGACATTCCAGTATAATTAACTCCCTCTTCTCCCTGTGCTACCCAGACTAAATCTGCAAAATAATCCCCTCTGAAAGAATTTTCGGATGCTGTTTTTTCATACATTCCAAGAAGTGCCCCTCGAGGATATGCATCTCCGTGATCCAACGCTACGATATTCGCCTGGTCATCAATCAGAATAAACTGGTTAAAGGAATGGCTGACATATCCCTCTGTCTGATTCGTGATCTCATGACAAGAATCTATCGAAGTCATATCACTGGTTCGAACCTGCCAGGTCAGATTTGCCTGATGATTCAGTCCATCATCGGTCGTATACATTCCATGTGATGTTCTGATGTACAATACATTCCCATACTCTGCCATTCGAAGGTTTCCTGCACTAAACGGTGCTGTTGTATTGGCCCCTCTCAGAGAAGCCGCACCTATTCGATTCCAGTTTTTGTCATATTTAATAAGACGTATGACTTCCTTTGAATCCTCTTCATCCCAGTTCATCTGTCCCCAGGCAATATAATATGCATCTTTTCCTGCATAAAATCCACCAAACAGTTCAAGTTCCGAATCCAGTTTCTTCGAAAACTGCCTCGTAAAATCTGTGCTGTATTTCTCTATCAGCAGCTTGTCATCCACATACTCCACTCGATAATACCCATCCTGCTCTACCGTCAGATAAGAATATGACGGTGCAGAACCTGTCGAATAATCCTGCTGATTGCGATTATCACTCTCTCCATTTGCGGAAGTCTGAAATCCGCCTCTTACAGCATCTGCGGAGATTTCTCCGGCAAGATTCAGCTCCTCATCCGTATCACCATCCGAAAACGCATCCTCCGGTTTCAGGCTTCCGTCATCCAGACCACTCTCTTCTTCTGATGAAAACGTCTGCAAGCCTTCCTGCTGTTCTTCGGAACCTGCATTGTCTTCTTCGGAATCCGTCTCCCCGTCAACTTCTACATCTGGTGCATTTTCATCACCATCTGCTTCTTCGATCTCGAATCCGGAATCATCTGCAGTCTCTCCTTCCGAAAAATCTGCCTGCACTTCCAGTTCCTGCACATCTTCCTGTGCAAAAGAGTCCGCCAGGGTCATCTGCGGCATCACCGTGCCCGCTGTCAGGGCGATCGCTACGGCTACTGCCATGGATTTTTTTCTCATATACCTTCCTCCTTCATATGATATTTATTTTTCTTTTTTTCGTGTCAGCACCTTTCCTGAAATCGCCGCGAGAATCTGCTGAAAAAGGGTTCCGATCATGACTGGATATACGACTTCGTTTGGGAAGTAAGCTACCGCAAGGACAGCTCCTGTACTGATGTTTCGCATGCCGGTTCCGTATACCATGGAAATGGTCGTCTTCTGATCCTGATGTGTCAGTTTGGCGATGAGCCAGCCAAGGAAGTAACCGCCTGCCGCCAGTACAAGGATCGCTGCCGCTACCGCAACGCGCTGTAAATTCATCTGGCGGATATATGGTGCTACTTTAGATGAATTTGAAGTCACGACAAACATCAGTGCCATCTTGGAAAAAGGTGCCAGTTTCTTTGACCAGGTTTCTATGACTTTTCCGTGGCTCAGTTGGTTCAGACACATTGCTGCGACTGCCGGCAAAGCCACCATATAGAGCAGTTCTTTCATCATGTCCCCAACATCAATTGATACATTGGAACCGATCAGAAAATGCAGGGTAAAAGGAATGATAAACGGTGCAAGAACCGTGTCGATCATGACCAGTGAAAGTGACAGGGAACTGTTTCCCTCAAAGATCGATACCCACATCATACTGGCGACTGCTGTCGGAATCGAAAACTCCAGTAGCATTCCCGTGATCAGGTTCATATTATTCGGAAACAGCAGATGTCCCATTCCGCAGGCCGCTGCCGGGATCGCTATATGAAGCATAAGCATGATCGTGATCAAACTTCCGGGATTACGGATCACATTTGCCACATCCCGGAACCTGGACTTCAATGCTCCTGTGAATGTCATAAATGCAAATACATATGTCACATATGGAAGGCCATGTTTCGCAATATCCGGAAAACACACTCCTACCAGCAAACATAACGGCGTAACAAAAGCCATCCATTTCTCTATAAATTTATTAAATCTGTCCAGCATTATATTTCCCCTCTCTCGTTACATTATAAGAAGATTATAGCATATCGTTTTTGTGTGATGAAGTCCATAAAATATTTATATACGCAAAAAAGTCCAGAGCATTAAGCTCTGGACTCTGGTAGAGGTGCCACCCGGATTTGAACCGGGGATAGAGGTGTTGCAGACCTTTGCCTTACCACTTGGCTATGGCACCATATTTAATTGTTTCCTTAAAGGAAAGTGACTCCAAGGGGATTTGAACCCCTGTTACCGCCGTGAAAGGGCGGTGTCTTAACCGCTTGACCATGGAGCCAATTCTATTGCTATCGGCTCTAGGTCCGAAAAGCTAACTCCCCCTGTTGGACTCGAACCAACGACACTGCGGTTAACAGCCGCATGCTCTACCGACTGAGCTAAGGAGGATTATTAGAA